>JAEIGA010000145.1_pt1 | contig 97071 bp, 85 predicted proteins | sample 9270691 | NCBI WGS metagenome assembly JAEIGA01 (sample SAMN17057246, study PRJNA624740) | gut metagenome | biome: biome; isolation source: fecal sample | host: Bos grunniens | place: China: Xizang | collected 2019 | reverse complement strand
GTTCCGATACCTTGATAGGCATTGCGTACCATTTCGGCAGTAACATAGGCTTCTCTATCCGAAATGCGTTGATAATGCTTGATGATTTGAGCCTTGATGTTATCCAAAGCAAGATTGATGTCTCTTGAGTCTTTACTCTTGCCTTTTGCTCGGTTACCCTTTGCATCCCACATTGTTTTTGTAATAGTCAGTTTACAACTGAATTGAGCCACCGAACCATTGATTGTAACTCGCCCCATAATGGGGACAATACCGTTTTTCTCCTTACTTCCGTTCACATAGAACAGCACCTTAAATGTACTTCGCATAATCTAATCTTTTTTGGTTACAAAATTAGTTATCAGCGAGTTATACACTGTTATGCAGAATGTGGCAGAGAGTAGAAATAAACTCCAACGACCTATAAACTTACTTCATTATCGGGTAATGATTTGAAAACCGTTCGCCCTCATTACCTTTCATTTCCTTGCACTTTTGCATATGCGAGGCTTTCATCAAAAGTCCTCATAAGTCATTGAACACCAGGCCGCCATCATTATTTTCCCTCATTCGTTAGATTTTTCCAGATATAAATCTTTTATTTGCAATAATCATCTCTTTTGCGAGTTTTTATACTAATTTGATTAGCTTTTTAAAACTTATAACAATAAAAATTTGCAAAATCGTGCAGTTTTTGCATTAAAATTCATATATTTGTATCCCACGATTGGGATATTACAAAACATATTATGTCTAATAGATTAAAAATGATATACGATGAGTGACTTTCTAAATAAAATTACAGCATCACTTATTGGTGATAAATGCGAGACTACTATCGAGCATCTTGAGGCGGACTATCAGATGGGTTTGCGCTACCTTAATGGCGATGGAGTAGAGCAGAATATAACTCAGGCTATCGACTACCTCTTTGCCGCTGCCGTTCAGGGATTTGCCGAGGCTCAGTACACTATGGGTCGTTGCTATGCCGAGGGCGTAGGTGTGGATAGTTGTATGAATGGGGCGCTGAGGTGGTACCTTGCTGCAGCACGCAATGGACACACCATCGCTCAATACGAGGTGGGCAACTGCCTCTTCCGTGGCATTGGTGCCGAGCAGGATGCTGAACGTGCCGTAGGCTACTACCTCCTCTCTGCCGAGAAGGGTTACGACTTGGCGGAGGTTGCCGTAGGCCAGTGCTACACCTCTGGTGAGGGCATTACCAAGGATGATAAGAGAGCCTTCGAATGGTTCTTGAAGGCTGCGGCTCAAGGCCACAGCGACTACGCGATGTTCATCGTGGGCAGTTGCTACGAGCAGGGCAAGGGCGTAGAGCGCGACATCGACTCTGCGCGCGAATGGTATAGCCGAGCAGCTAAGGATGGCTACGAGGATGCTATCAATGCCTTGCACGACTTAGAGGGTCTTTTAGTATAATCAAGAGCAACTAACCCGAAGAAATCTGTATGAAAGTATATAAGTTTGGAGGAGCATCCGTCAAGGATGCCAAGGGCGTAAGAAACCTCCTCGACATAGTAACTGGCGAGAGCGACCTCTTCATCATTGTCTCGGCTATGGGCAAGACCACAAATGCCCTTGAGGGTGTCTTCGAGGCGATGCAACAGGGTAACGAGGCCCTCGCCTTGGAGCGCATAGACCTCTCGTATGCCTACCACCGTGGCATCATCGACGACCTTATGGGCGCAGACATCACCATCGAGCAGGTAGACCTCCTCTTCGAGCAGCTGCGCAACACCGTGCGCAACACCATCTACCGCAGTTCCGATGCCGAATTGTGGTACGACACCATCGTCGCCTTTGGCGAGTTGATATCTACGACCATCATCTCCAACTACCTCAATGGTCACGGCGTACGCAACAAGTGGATAGATATGCGTCGCGCCTTCCTCACCGAGCAACGACACAAGGATGCCAACGTAAATATCGAAGCTACGGCGATTCGCCTGAAGCGCGAGATTGGGGCGAGTGACGTCTCAGTCTTCGTGGGTCAGGGCTTTATTGGAGGCGCTCCCGATGGCACTACCACCACCCTCGGCCGTGAGGGCTCGGACTACTCCGCAGCCATCGTGGCCCACGTTCTCGATGCTGAGTCGATGAGCGTATGGAAGGATGTAGACGGAATCCTTAATGCCGACCCCAAGAAGTTCCCCGACGCCAAGAAGTTGGATCGCTTGAACTATACCGATACTATCGAGATGGCCTATAGTGGCGCACAAATCATCCACCCCAAGACCATCAAACCATTGGAGGCCAAGAATATACCTCTCTACGTGCGTCCCTTTGGCGACAAGAACGCCCCAGGCTCGGTAATTACGGGCGATGTGGAGCGCGCCTACGAGCCTATAATGATTCAGAAGGACCAGGTATTGCTAAACCTTCATTCGCGCGACCTCTCATTTGTCCTTGAGGAGAAGTTTGCCAAGGTATTCACCACCTTCGACAGCCACCGCATCCGCATCAACTTAGTGCATAACTCCGCAGTGAACCTCTATATGGCCGTTGATGCTTCGTGGCATATCGACGAGGCTATCTCGGAGTTGGTTGCCGAGGGCTTCGACGTGGAGAAGATGGAGGATATGGAGATGGTCACCATCCGCTACTACACCGAGGAGCTCTACCACAACTACGCCTTCGACAAGCGCATCGTCATCAAGCAAACCACACCCCACTCCCTCCGCCTGGTGCGTAGCAAGGAGTAGAGGCTACTACTTATCTTATACAACAATCAAGGGCGTATCCGCATTGGATACGCCCTTAACTATTTACACAGTCCCACGCTTACTACTTGTAGGTAATTACTTCGTAATTATCTACCTTGAGGTCAGCTACACCATGATCTTGTGATAGTATCAACGATGTTAGAGGATTGCCCTGAAGGTAGAGGGTCTCAAGCACAGGATTGTTGCTGCAGTCCATCTCCGTAAGGAGACAGTCATTTGCAATAAGCGACACAAGCAATGGCAATGTAGAGACATTGAGCTCTGTAATCTGTGTATTTTCACACGCCAGGTCAGTCATTGCAGAACACTCATCGATATTAATAGCGGTGAAGTTATTTCCACCACAAGACAGCCAATCCAATGCTGGGAAGTCATTGAGGTCGAGTGTACCTGAGAGGTAATTGACGCTACAGTCGAGCTTCTTAAGGAGGCTACAACCCTCAATATTCAACTCGGTAAGAAGGTTGCGCTGACAGGTCAGAGTAGCAAGCTTCTTGTTGTTAGAGAGGTCGAGTGTTGCAAGATTGTTTGCATAGCACTCCAACATCTCAAGGTTCTGGAGCTTGCTTAGGTCAAGCGTTGCGATATTATTCTCGTAACAGCCCAATGTGTACAACTCTGGAAGTCCCTCAAGGTTAAGCGACATAATCTGGTTAGTGCCAATAGCTGCCACCTTAAGTTTAGGACAGTTGCTGAAATCGACCTCTTTAAGCGAGTTGAGACGAACATCAAAGTAGACCAACTCAGGCATATCGCTAAAGTCGAGCGATGTAATATTGTTTTTATATGCCTGGAAGAACATAATGTTCTTACATCCCTGAATGTTTACCTTCTCAATCTTATTAGAGTAGCAGTAAACCCACTTCATCGATGTACAACCTGAGATATTTAGGTCGGTAAGGAGGTTGTATGAGCAATCTACATACTCCAACTTCTCCATACCACTCAAGTCGAGGGTAGTGATGTTGTTGCAATCGCAATCAAGCGACACAAGGTTTACGAAACGCTTAATACCCTTGAGTGATGTGATAGGCTCGCGAGCCTCATCCTCATCATCGGTCATTGTAAGCACCATCTCAGTAACCACAGCAGCCTCCTCGTCAGATACTACGCCGTCGCCATTAGCATCGTAGTACTCCAACATAAGGCTCATAAACACTGGGCACTCGAACTCCTCAGAGCCAGCGACATAGCCACTACCACCGCGCTGAGTAACAGGGAGTATCACCTGAGCTGAGTCATCACCAATAGTCGCAAAAATCACAACCTCTCCCTCACGAGGGTTCTTGCTGTCATTTGGCTGAGCAGTTAGCACAATGCCTTGACCACTCTTCTCGACAGTGAGCCATGATGCACCTACAACATAGTCCCACACTTCGGCATTTGTATCTACCGAGACTCTCTGGGCAGTACCATCCGCAGCGAGTTCTACGGATGTTGGATCCACCACCAGTTCAATCTCAACTTTTGGCTCCTCCTGATTGACATCATTAATTGGTTCTTCACAAGCAACAACAAAGAGTGCTGCAACGCCAGCAGTAAGGGCTGACAAACCTCTCAACATTTTCATAATATAACGTATTATATCCTAAGTTTTTAGTATGCCTTTACGCAACGCACGTTGTAACCATTAGCCCAACCAGCACCACTACCAGCATAGTAGTAAGGGTAGTTGAATGTGAAGCAGTATGCTGTGTAAGATACCTCAAGCTCCGATGTCCAGAGCTTCACAAAACCTGTATCGTTCTGAACACTCATAAGAGCACCAGCATCCGATGGATGAGCGCTACGGTAACCTGCTGCAGGATACCACACATTTGCACCGAGCGCAGTAGTATTCATAAAGCCCTTATACTCCACAAATAGGCTATTTGTGCTATCAAGCGCCACCCACATTGCCTTACGAGGCACTACATAACCCTGAGGACATGGATCATAGTTAGACTTCTGGAATGGACGCCAGAGGCTCTTGTCTGCATCATAGATGATATTATTCTTTTCAGCACCCATAGTCTCAGGATTAATCCACGTACCAGCACTGATTGATGGGTCTGCCGAAAGGAAGGTCATAGGGTTAGCAGTAGCATAGGCCATAGAACCAATATTAGCGTCAGCAGCAGCTACACCCCACTTAGCCTGAGAGTATGCAGGGTTGCAAACAGTGAGAGTTGAAGCATTGCCGAAAGGCTCTACCACATTCATCCAACCACCAGCCTGTGTATCTCTTGAGCGCTCCTCAGCTGTGTCACCAATGAATGGATCCTTACGACCCCACTGATAATACAAACCAAAGGTCTCGTATCCATCCTCTGATGAAGCAGAGGTAGCACCGAGGTTACGGTCCATACAGTAGTAGCCGTCGGTTTCGCCACCACTCTGAGGAATACCGTTGTTCTGATAGTCGTGAACCTCAGGACGATCTGTCATCCAAATATGCCAAGACCATACAATCTGACCAGCCTCATCAAACGCTGCGAGGAGTGCATTACCCTCGTACTCAGAAGCGGTGAATGTAACTTTGCCATTCTCATACTGGATATTTGAAATAAGGGCATTACCACTCTGGCCCTCTACGCTTGAAACCCAAAGCCAATCCACTTTAGCGATATTGTTCACTGGAGTATTATCCACCAAACGAGTCTGGAAGCTATACTCACCAGCAGTATGAATCATATAGCAGTTTGAGAATCCGAACTTACTGAGGTTGTTAGAGTCGTTCTGACCGCCCTCCCATACCACAGTCTCAGGATATGTAGCCACTACATTGCGCTCGATGGTGACAGCACCCATCTCCTGGGTAAATGACTCACCGTTTGTTGATTCAAGCGTAAGGGTAAAGCCCTCTGTGTATGCCTCCGCTGGCAAAACGAAGCGAAGTGTTGCACCACCCTCGATGTTCAAGCCCGATGTACCACAATCGAGAGTCACGCTCTTCGATGCGTCAGAGCTGAGAGCAAAGCGAGGAGTTGCTGTAGACATATCTACAACACCCGAACCTGCCAAACGACGGTTGTTCACACCTGTAAGAACTGCATTGCGAATCATATATGGGCCCTCAACCACTACATCCATAACACCTGCGAGATAAGTCATCTCGATCTCGTTTGTTGTAGACTTACCTACAGCTGGATTAAGAGCGAAGAGCGATGTATTCACACGCTGCTTTGCAGGAATTGACACACGCACTGCGTGGCCACTAACACCATTTACAGATGTTGAAGATGTAGATGCGTAATAGGTATCAGCCATTGCCACAGGACCAAAATCAGCGGTTGGAGTATCCTGACCACCAGCAATCTCAACAGGCACACCATTTACATATAGTACAGACGTTGCAGTCCAATTAGTGGTATTGCCATCAGCATCATCCTCAAGCGATGCCACGAGATAGGTAGTCTCCACACTCACACTTGGGTCGAATGAGATGTTTGCCTCTGCAACGCTACCACGGTGTACGTTTGTGAGTGGAATCTCGATTCCGCTTACCACCTTGTCGTCAGCGCTGTAGAGTGTAACAACGAAACCAGAGTAGCTCTTTGCTGGAAGGAGTGCATCGACTGAAGCTGGAAGATCGACGCCCTCACCAAGATTAATCGTAATAGAGTGGCTACCAGACTCATCGATAGCAAATGCTGGAGAGCCAACGAAGTTGAGGTCTACCTCACCAACACCTGCGATAGGTGTACCATTCGAGCTAATCACCACCTTGGCAATCTTACCCTCACCACCTACGTTAAGACGAAGTGTACCAAGAAGCTCCTTGAATACGAGGTTTGTAGTTGTATTTGAGGCTACCATTGGTCTAACCATATCTACTTCAGGGCCTTGAAGAGATGGAAGCTCCATGGTAAGAACTGTTCCATTGATTGTACCTGTACCAAAATCGTATGCACCATAATAGGCATCAGCTTTCTTCACATTATCTACAAGGGCTGTAGAGGCACCGCCCTCTTCGATGTAATAAGAAGCACCATTGATAACGACCTCGTCACCAGCATTCCAGTCGCGACCATTCTCAAGTGTTGCAGAGATTGTAACGCCCTCCTCCGAAGGGGTATCAATAACATCTGGAGTCTTCTCACACGATGTCACACCAATAATGGCAAGCATCGCAACCATTAGGGAAAGTGTTTTTTTCATCTTTTTAGTTTTGTTTTTGCGGGTAGCCGACACAAGTTTGCACGACAACCCTGGTTAATTTAGTTTTTATTAATATTTGTTTGTATATATTTCACACCATTTTCTGCTTACTCAGACATAAGCGAATGCAAAGTTAATAAAATTATCTCCCCTTCCAATTATTTTTCAATCTAATTTCACCTACAGTATAGCACTTTTTTCGATACCATATATTTAATTATTTATAAATAGGGGGGGGTAAAATGCGTCTGTATTAAAATATAACCGCTGTTTTTTATAAATTTTAATAATAAGAATCTTATTCAGAAGAGTTATTAAAAAGTGATAATTGGCTCTTTTTTATAAAAATAGCAACACAATTAAGAAAATAATACTATCTTTGCGCGAATTGAGAAAAATATAAAATAACACTACTATAAAACTATGGAGAAAAACGAAAACTATTTGACTCCCGAACTGACTATTATCAGCGTGGACGTTGAGGCTGGATTCTCCCTATCCAGCGACTCGGATTTTGGCCTTCCTGGCGAGAACCCTGAATGGAATGATTTTGGAGAGTTTTAATCTGACGACAGCTATGAAGAGATTTTTTGCCCCTATCATTACTTTGGCTATACTCGTTGCAGGATGTGCCAAGGAGAACACAGAGATCACTGCTCCAGAGTGCGCTCAGACAATCACCGTGGAGGTCGCAGACGACGCAACTCGTACGTACATCGACGGCCAGACAATCAAGTGGAACGAGACTGGCGAGCAGCTAACCATCATCTACTTTGCAGACGAGAGCACCACTCGTCGCCAGAGTGCTACACACGAGGAGTATAGCCTTGTTGATAACCGCGCAACATTTACCGCAGACTTCTCGCCTACGGATGGTGCAACAAAATATACCTTTGGCGCCTTCTATCCCTATGCCTACAAGAGCATCACTTCGTCTGTAACCTTAACAACACTTCAGGAGCAGACCCCTCTTGCCGACAGCTACGATCCTGCAGGAGATATCCTTGTATCTAAGGAGCCTATCGTTACAGATAGCACTCCCGACAAGGTGTCGTTCCTATTCTCACGTATGGTGGCGCTTGTTCGTATGACCATCGAGGGCATTGGCCAGGGAGAGAAGATCGAGAGCATCGTATTCTCATCTCCAGCAAAACCTGCGGGAAGTGTTACGGTAAAGGTTCACGAGGGTGCAACGGTTGAGAATGCCGTTTGGAACAACAACTACGAGGATATCACCCTCCACATGAACGGTCTTGAGGCGACTGGCGAGGAGACCGTATGGTTCACAACCATCCCTACCGACTTAAGTGGCAAATCGTTCACCGTTAAGGTCACAACAGATAAATACGACTACATAAAGGAGGTTGATCTTACAGACGAGACCCTCAAGTTCGAACGAGCAAACATTGCAACCTTCACCGTATCTGGGCTCAGCATCGTTGAGAAGCCTAAGGCATATCAGTTGCTTACAGATGTCGCAGAGCTCAATGCTGGAGACAAGGTTATCATCGCCAATCGCAACTACGCCTCAGGCTCAGCGAAGTTCCTCTCAGTAAACCCTTATGACTCAACAAAGATCAATGTTGTGTCGTCAATGACCATCACCAACGATGTCGAGATTTTGGAGACTTCACTCACCAGCGACGTTGCTGTGTTCACCCTTGAGGAGGGCTCTACCCCTGGCACATTCGCCTTCAAGGATGCTACTGCGGGCTACCTCTGTGGTACGTATGACGCCGAAAACTGGACAAGCGCCCTCTACTACAGCCCAACATTGGAGGCAGGTGCTTCGTGGAGCGTAGAACTCATCGACAATGGTGCTAAGATGGGCTCATACTACGATGGTACAAGTGTGCGCTACCTCAACAACTACGACAACTACAAGTTCAACTACGCAGTAAGCCGAGGCTCATCATACCACTACTATATATTCTATATGGATGGCCAGAGTAGCGAGGAGCCAGAGACTCCAGGTCAGGTAGTTCCTCTCGATGAGCCAGTTGCAACTGCTACGGTTGATGGAAACACCGTGATTGTAGAGTGGACCGCTGTCGAGGGTGCAAAGGACTATACCGTAGTTTGTGGCGAGCAAAGTGTAACCGTTGATACGACAACAGCAACATTTGAGAATGTCGCTGCAGGTCAATACAAGGTTTTTGTCACTGCAAATCCTGCTGATGAGACCCGCCACGTTGCATCAACCTCTAATCGTATTGAGGTGATTGTTGAGGATACCCCTGCCCAGGAGAGCGAGTCTCTCACTTTCGACTTCAAGGGCCACTCAAACGCAAGTGGCTCTACCGTAGGCACTATCTATGAGGGCGACATCGTCGTATCATCAACTGGTAGCTGGAGAACTAACAACGCTGATGGTCGCGATTGTATCTATATCGGTCGTACTACCTCAAACGAGCTTCGCGTCGAGGCTGCAAACGGCAAGGTAATCACAAAGATTACAATGACCGCTCCTGCTGGCTACCTCATCGACCTCAAGGGTAAGGAGTATGACGGCTACACTACAACAACCTTCGCAAGCGTTACAACTCTTGAGTGGACCAAGGAGTGCAACAGCAGGGTTGTCTTCACCCCAGCTGGCAGCTCGCACTCTAACATCGAGACTATTACCGTGGAGTATAGGTAATCTAAGTACCAACTATATAGCAAAGGGGTGTCGCTTGACACCCCTTTGTTTTTGCTCATACCTCTTTCACCCACACTATTCGTGATGATAGGGCTCGTTTTTGAGAATGGTGAAGGCACGATAGAGTTGCTCTGTGAAGATAGCACGAACAATCTGGTGCGAGAAGGTCATCTTCGACAACGAGAGCTTGCTATTGCTACGGCTATAGACCGCATCCGAAAAACCGTATGGGCCTCCGATAACAAAGACCAGACGCTTTACACCCGACGACATACGACGCTGTATGAGGTCGGCGAACTCTATGGAGCGCAACTCCGCGCCGTGCTCGTCGAGCAGGGCCACGTGGTCCGAATCATTGATAAGGCGCAAGATAGCCTCACCCTCCAGCCTTTTCTGCTCCGCCTCAGAGAGTTTTCGTGTGTTGCGCACGTCGGCAATGGTGGTGATAGCGAAACGCACATAGTGGTTTAGACGTTTGCTATACATCGCAACCAACGCCTCCACCTCCTTCATATCGGTCTTGCCGACAACAATAAGCTCTATATTCATACCTCGCTCTATTAACCGCCTGCACGCTTACATTTGTAGCCCGCCTTGGTGAGTAGTTCGATAACTCGGTCGCGGTGGTCTCCCTGGATGATAATCTCGCCATCCTTAGCCGTGCCACCCACGCCACAACTCTTCTTTAGCTCCTTACCCAAAGCCGCGAGGTCGTCGCTACTACCCACAAAGCCTCGCACGACGGTAGCGACACGACCACCCTTAAGTCTGTCGAGCCACACCTTGAGGTTCTGCTTCTGTGGGTCGAGGGTCGTAGGCTCACTCTCCTCTGTAGTATTGTAGTTAAAGTCGGGATTTGTCGAAAAGACCACTCCCAAACGCTCTTTCCAATCGTTAGACATAGTAGTTATACTCTATATATTTATACCATAACAACCACTTATTTCGGTTGTCATCGACAAAATTACAATTTTTTTCATAACTTTACGCTATGAAACCCAAGAAACGCTTCAGCTCAAAGCGCAACCTTGCGGAGTACAACCCCAAGGGCTTGCCCGACATCCTACCTCCAGAGGACGACAGACACCTTGTCCACGTCTTTGTCGAAGGGTATGAGGATGTCGCCTTCTGGCGTGGCATCTTTGACCACTTCCGCAACCCCTATCTCCGCTTCGAGATATCTGTACCCAACCGCGAGGACCTCCCCAAAGGCAAGAAGGTGCTTATGTCGATGTTAGGTCGCACGGAGAAACAGAGTACACTGCTCTGCGTAGACTCCGACTTCGACTACCTCTTCGATGGCGCTACGGAGCAGTCGCGCGAGATCCTTGAGGCCGAGAATATGTTTCATACCTACACCTATGCCACCGAGAACTACCTCTGCTACGCCCCTTCGTTGCGCAATGTCTGTGTAAAGGCGACGAAGAACGACACTCGCATCTTCGACTTCGAGCGCTTTATGGCAGAGTATTCAAAGGCCATCTATCCGCTATTTTTGTGGTATGTCCACTCGGCACAGCTCTCTCACGAGAGCGTCTTCACGTTGGCAGAATTTAAGGCCTCTGTACGCCTCGGATATGTCGATATTCGCCATAATGGTCAGAATACCTTAGCGTGGTTGGAGCGCAATATTGAGCGTAGGCGTGAGTCCTTGGAGCGCAACAACCCTGAGATGATCGAGGAGGTTGCTGCCCTCGGAGAGCGCCTCAAGGGGCGAGGCGTGGAGAGTGACAATTGCTACCTCTTTATGCACGGCCATACGCTAATGGATAATGTCACGATGCCCCTACTAAAGTCTGTATGCGACAAACTGCGACAACTCTCCGTGGCCAAGATAAACAACTCACAAGTTGAGGGTGTTGCACTGAAGAACGAGTTGCAGAACTACACTAATACCCTCCGTTCGATAAAGGATGTATTGCTTGATAATGAGAACTATACGTCGTGCCCACTCTATAAGCGACTCAGGGACGACATCCAACAATATCTCGACGTGATGATTGGCAAGATCAAGAGCGAACGCCCCGCACCCATAAGCCTAAGGTGCAACTTCGAGCCTTAACAACAGAATCTTAACCTAATAAAATAGAATAGAGCGTATCCCTCGGAATACGCTCTATCTCTATTTGTAGGCTAAAGCGATTAAGCCTTGTTGTCCGATCCAAGAACCTCCTTAATCTTGTGGATATATAGCTTCTTCATATTGTCACGAGCTGGGCCCAAGTACTTACGTGGGTCGAACTCTGCTGGCTTCTGTGCGAACACCTCGCGTACAGCAGCGGTCATAGCAAGACGTGAATCAGAGTCGATGTTGATCTTGCACACAGCGCTCTTAGAGGCCTTGCGCAACTGCTCCTCAGGAATACCTACGGCAGCCTTCAATGCGCCACCATACTTGTTGATTGTATCAACCTCGTCCTGTGGAACTGATGATGAGCCGTGGAGAACGATTGGGAAGCCTGGCAACTGCTCCTCGATAGCAGCCAATACGTCGAATGCCAATGGTGGTGGCACAAGACGACCTGTCTGTGGGTCGAGAGTACACTGCTCAGGGGTAAACTTGAAAGCACCGTGAGAGGTACCGATAGAGATAGCCAAAGAGTCACAACCAGTCTTAGTAACGAAGTCTACAACCTCCTCAGGCTTAGTGTAGTGGCTCTCCTCAGCAGCAACCTCATCCTCAACACCAGCCAATACGCCGAGCTCGCCCTCAACAGTTACATCGAACTGGTGAGCATACTCAACGACCCTCTTAGTGAGGGCTACGTTCTCCTCGTATGGGAGGTGTGAGCCATCAATCATAACTGATGAGAAGCCCATATCGATACAGCTCTTACAAGTCTCGAACGAGTCGCCGTGGTCGAGGTGAAGAACGATCTGTGGGTTCTCCCAACCGAGCTCCTTAGCATACTCCACAGCACCCTCAGCCATATAGCGAAGGAGGGTCTGGTTAGCGTACTGACGTGCGCCCTTAGAGACCTGGAGGATAACAGGAGACTTAGTCTCTGCTGCAGCCATAATGATAGCCTGAAGCTGCTCCATATTGTTGAAGTTGAATGCTGGAATTGCATAACCACCATCAACCGCCTTCTTGAACATCTCGCGTGTGTTCACGAGGCCTAAATCCTTGTAATTAATCATATTACAAATTATATTAAGTTGTTAGAGAATATTGTCAATACCCGTATAAATTACAAATACTGCACAAATATACTAAAAAAATTTAATAAAGTACTATAATTTTCCTTTTGTTTATAATCTGATTTGCGACTTCAACCCCGACAGACAAGCCACATAGCCATTTTATTAATTATAAAAATACTTTGACCATTAACAATTTTTTATTACCTTTGTTACGTATTGTGCGCAAATAGCGACACTCAGAGTCGTTATCTGCCCAATGTCAGGGCTTTAGCCCACAAAATTATGCAACATAATAAAAAATAAATAGACCAGTGAGTAAAGAGTATAAGCGCTATCTAATCACATCGGCACTCCCATACGCCAATGGACCTGTACATATCGGTCACTTGGCAGGTGTCTATGTGCCATCGGATATCTATACACGATATCTTCGCCTAAAGGGCCACGACGTCATCTCGGTTTGCGGAAGCGACGAGCACGGCGTGCCCATCACAATCAAGGCTCGCAAGGAGGGTATCACCCCTCAGCAGGTTGTAGATCGCTACCACGAGATTATCAAGACATCGTTCGCACGCCTCGGTATGTCGTTCGACATCTACTCTCGCACATCATCACCAACCCACCGTGTTACGGCTTCGGAGTTCTTCCGCAAACTATACGACGAGGGCAAGTTCATCGAGCAGACCACAGAGCAGTTCTACGACGAGGAGGCTCAGACATTCCTCGCAGACCGCTACATCGTCGGCGAGTGTCCTCATTGCCACAACGAGAAGGCATACGGCGACCAGTGTGAGAAGTGTGGTTCTACGCTATCTTCAAACGAGTTGATCAACCCTCGCAGTGCCGTTTCTGGTGCTGTGCCTGTAAAGCGTGAGACAAAACACTGGTACTTGCCTTTGGATAAGTACGAGGGATTCTTGCGCGAGTGGATTTTGGAGGGTCACAAGGAGTGGAAGTCTAACGTATATGGCCAGTGCAAGAGTTGGCTCGACCTCGGTCTTCAGCCACGTGCTGTGAGCCGCGACCTCGACTGGGGTATTCCAGTACCCGTGGAGGGTGCCGACGGCAAGGTTTTATACGTTTGGTTCGATGCCCCTATCGGCTATATATCTGCTACTAAGGACCTTACACCAGACTGGGAGAAGTATTGGAAGAGCGAAGATACCAAGATGGTACACTTCATCGGCAAGGATAACATCGTGTTCCACTGCATCGTATTCCCATCTATGCTCAAGGCTCACGGTGGCTACATCTTGCCAGAGAACGTGCCTGCTAACGAGTTCCTAAACCTTGAGGGCGACAAGATCTCCACCTCGCAGAACTGGGCAGTTTGGCTCCACGAGTACCTCGATGAGTTCCCAGGCAAGGAGGATGTATTGCGCTACGTTTTGTGCGCTAATGCCCCAGAGACCAAGGACAACGACTTCACCTGGAAGGACTTCCAGTCGCGCAACAACTCTGAGTTGGTTGCCGTTTTGGGTAACTTCGTGAATCGTGCGTTGGTACTCACCAAGAAGTACTACGATGGCGTGGTGCCTGAGCGTGGCGAATTGACCGACTACGACGAGGCCACTATCGAGGAGTTGCAGAAGATTAAGGCTTCGTTGGAGCGCAATATCGAGCACTACCACTTCCGCGAGGCTTTGAAGGATGCTATGGCATACTCACGTATCGGTAATAAGTATCTTGCCGACACAGAGCCTTGGAAGGTTGTTAAGAGCGACCCTGAGCGCGTGAAGACCATCCTCAATATAGCACTTCAGATTACAGCAAATACCGCTATCGCTATCGAGCCATTTATGCCATTCTCGGTTGCTAAGATTCTCGAAATGCTCCACGTGGAGAAGTTTGGCTGGGAGCAGTTGGGCTCTATGGAGTTGCTCGCGGCTGGCCACACAATTGGCGAGGCAGCGCTCCTCTTCGAGAAGATCGAGGACGACGTCATCCAGAAGCAGTTGGATAAGCTTGAGGCTTCGCGCCGTGCAAAGCTTGAGGCTGAGGCAGCACAGAACGTGACAGAGCAGAAGGCCGAGGTTTCGTTCGACGACTTCCAGAAGATGGATATCCGCGTATCTACAATCCTTGCCGCAGAGAAGGTGGCAAAGACCAAGAAGTTGCTCAAACTATCTATTGACACAGGTATCGACAAGCGCACCATTGTTTCGGGCATTGCCGAGTACTACACTCCAGAGGAGTTGGTGGGCCGCCAGGTTTTGGTTTTGGCAAACCTCGCACCTCGCGAGATTAAGGGTATCGAGTCACGCGGTATGATCCTTATGGCTGAGGACGCCTTGGGTCGTTTGGTATTAGTTCAGCCTGAGGACAAGACTATGTCGGGCGCAATGATAGGCTAAAATATTGATAATTAATGGGTTATCCGAATAAGACAACCTAAACAAAAAAATACAACCAATTAAAACTTAACTTTTACTATGGAAAACATTAAATGGGGAGAGCTCGGTTTTGCGTACTACAAGACTGCTTTCAATGTTCGCTACCACTATGCTAACGGCCAGTGGAGCCAGATGGAGGTAACCGACGATGAGTACATCAAGATGCATATGTCTGCAGCTTGCTTGCACTACGGTTTGGAGATCTTCGAGGGTCTTAAGGCATTCCGTGGCGTTGATGGTAAGGTACGTCTTTTCCGTCCAGATGAGAACGCAAAGCGTATGATCAACTCTGCTAACCGTCTTTGCTTGCCTGCTCCAACAGTTGAGCAGTTCGTAGAGGGTTGTGTTGAGTGCGTTAAGCGTAACCTCGACTTCGTTCCACCTTACGAGACAGGTGCATCACTCTACTTGCGTCCTACCCTTCTCGGTACAAAGACTTGCCTTGGTGTTCGCGCTGTTGATGAGGCAGATCTTATCATCTTCTGTGCCCCTGTAGGTCCATACTTCAAGGGTGGTATGACTGCAATCAAGGCTCTTATTATGCGTGATCAGGACCGTGCTGCTCCACGTGGAACAGGTGACGTAAAGGTTGGTGGTAACTACGCTTCTTCAATCTGGTCATTGGAGGAGGCTCACCGTAAGGGCTTCTCTAACGTATTGTATCTCGATGCTTCAACCCACTCTAAGGTTGAGGAGTTTGGTGCTGCAAACTTCTTCGGTATCAAGAACAACTCTTATGTAACTCCTAAGTCATTGTCTATCCTTCCATCTATCACCAACAAGAGCCTTCGTCAGATCGCTGCTGACCTCGGCCTTACTGTTGAGGAGCGTGATATCCCAGTTGAGGAGTTGGCTACATTCGAGGAGGCTGGTGCTTGCGGTACTGCTGCGGTTATCTCTCCTATCGGCGCTCTCTACGACCTCGATAACAACGTAACCTACGACTACGGTATGAAGGTTGGTGAGACTTGCAAGAAGATGTACGAGCACCTCCAGGGCATCCAGTATGGCCGCGTTGAGGATATCCACAACTGGAATGTTGAGGTATTGTAATCACTTTCAATAGCAATAGATTGGTCAAAACCAATCAAAACGAAGAGAGGTGTTCCACGTGGAACACCTCTTCTTTATTGCCTATATAAGGTATTATCTACCAAATTTTATTAGCAACACATTTATATCAGCTGGCGAAACTCCAGGGATACGCGAAGCCTGACCAATTGTCTCTGGTGCTACCCTGCTCAACTTTTGTCGTGCTTCTATGGTCAGCGACTGCAACGAGTTATAGTCGAAACCCTTTGGAATCGCGATGTCCTCCAAGCGATGCATCTTATCGGCAAAGTATTTTTCACGCTCGATATATCCTCGATACTTAATTCTAATCTCAGCCTGCTCAATAATCTCGCGAGATAGCTCGTTTTCGGCAATAAATTTTTCGAGTCGTTTCGACACCTTGCTCAACCCCTCAATGGTTACATTGTTTCGAAGAACGATATCCAAGAGTCGTTTTCCTTGCGTTAAAGGCTCCTCATTTACCGAAATTAAATAGTCGTCAATTTCTCCTATTTTGACCGCACTCTTACCGAGCATCGAAATAAGCGATTCTACAGCGTTATTTTTTTTGAGCAATCTCTCGTACTTTTCGTCATCTACAAGACCAATTTCGTGGCCCAATGGTGTAAGTCTTGCATCAGCATTATCCTGACGAAGGAGTATGCGATACTCGGCACGCGAAGTAAACATACGATAAGGCTCATCTACACCCTTAGTCACAAGGTCATCAATAAGCACTCCGATATATGCCTCGTCACGCTTTAGGACAATAGCATCTTCGCCATTAAGTGTTCGATGAGCATTGATACCCGCGATAAGACCCTGAGCCGCAGCCTCCTCATAACCAGTAGTTCCATTGACCTGACCAGCAAAGAAGAGACCCTCCACAAGCTTTGTTTCTAACGAATGGTTAAGCTGCGTAGGTGGGAAATAGTCATACTCGATGGCATAACCAGGGCGATAGACGTGAACATCCTCTAAACCCACGATATTGTGCAACGCTTCGAGCTGCACCTCATAAGGGAGCGATGAGGAGAAACCATTGAGATAGTACTCGTTGGTATCCCTGCCCTCAGGTTCGAGGAATAGCTGGTGTTGCTCCTTTGAGGCAAAGGTGCGAAGCTTGTCCTCAATGCTTGGACAATAGCGCGGACCAATACCAGAGATTGTTCCATTGAAGAGAGGCGAACGGTCAAATCCTGTACGCAAAATATCGTGAACCTGCTTTGAGGTATATACCATAAAACAAGGTAACTGACTCTTAACTGGCTCAGTGTCAGGGTCATACGAGAATTTGCCAGGATCAGCATCTCCCTCTTGTATCTCCAACGCCTCGAAATTGATAGTTCGTGCATCGAGACGTGCTGGAGTACCTGTCTTCATACGGCCAAGTTCAAAGCCGAGCCCCTTGAGTTGTGCCGATATTCCGTGAGCTGCCTGATCGCCTGCTCTACCACCCTCGGCCTTAGCATCGCCACAGTGCATAACACCCTCAAGGAATGTACCGGCGGTGAGGACTACCCTACTACACTCTATCTCCACGCCCATTCGCGTTTTAACGCCCTTTACGCGCATTTTCTCGCCCGACGGGTCTATGAGTATCTCCGTCACAGAATCCTGCCAGAGATAGAGATTTTTAGTGTTTTCGAGCGTCTTTCTCCAAAGGCGAGAGAAGAGCAACTTGTCGCACTGCGCACGTGGGCTCCACATCGCTGCGCCCTTAGAGCGATTGAGCATACGGAACTGGATGGCACTTAAGTCAGTAATGCGTCCCATCTTGCCACCAAGAGCATCTATCTCTCTGACTATCTGACCCTTAGCCACACCTCCTACCGCAGGATTACACGACATCGAGGCTATCTTCTCAAGGTCAATTGTTATGAGCAACGTACGACTGCCGAGACGCGCCGCTGCCGCTGCTGCCTCACAGCCTGCGTGGCCAGCACCTATAACAACTATATCGTATTGCAACTTCATAGCATCTCGTCACGTAAGAGTTTGAGGTATTTGTTCTCCATACGGCGCATATTCTTCTCGGCCCAAGGTGTCTTATCCTTATGACCGCAGAGGTGCAATGCTCCGTGAACAATAACTCTACGCATCTCGTTGATAGGCAAAGAGTTATATAACTCAGCATTATCCGTAACCGTCGCTACGTCTATATATACTTCACCAGCAACTACCCCATCCTCCAATCTACTCTCACGCTCCTCGAAGGTGATGACATCGGTATAGTAGTCGTGGCCGAGGAAGTCGCGATTCATCTGACGATGGTAGTCCGACGAGCAGAAAATATAGTTAATTTCGCCCGCCTGATATCCCTCACGACGAATGACCTCTTCAATCCATCTACGAAGCACTAATCGCTTGGTAGGCAAGTAGTTGCAATCTTGATTATAGAAGTGTATCATAATTATACTCTCTTTTGTTTCTCTTTCTGGCCACTACCCTACTTCTTCTTAAAGAATGAAGATACGGTAAGTGGCTTTTGGGTCTCGCAGTCGTAGATAGCGATACGCACGAAAGGTGCATCATCGCTCTCGATACCGTTACCTATAGTTCCAATCTTCTGGTCTTTCTTCACCACGTCACCCTTCTTTACACTCACCGAGCCGAGGTTAGTGTAGGTCACAAGATACTCGTTGTAACCCATAAATACGGTATATCTATTGGTGAGTTTCTTATATTGAATATCCTGCACAATACCCTCGTAAATGGTCTTTACGTCGGCACCACGTTTACCTGTCACCGTACCACCAAAGCCCATCTCCGTAAGTGTTCCGCCATCTACAGGGAGGTTAAGACCCTTAGTATTGCGAGTAAATCCCGCTCCAACCTTATTACCCTTAAGCATCTTTTGTAACTCCTTGACTGCATCGTCATAGAGTTTCTGTTGCTTACGTTTCTCGTTGATAGCCTTCTGCTCACGCTGCGAGAGCTTGTTGTAGGCTGCACGTGCCTCCTTACGGCTACTCTCAAGCCTCTTACGCTCATCCTTAAGCACATTGCTCAAGGAGTCGAGTTCCTCGCCCCTGGCGCTCAATTCCATACGTCTGGCATCGAGTCGCTCGCTCTGCTGGGCAATACTATCGGCAATGGCCTTACGGCTCGTTGTGATGTACTCTATCTGAGCCTTACGACGTGCAGCGTCGGCAATGCTCGACGAGGCGAGAAGGTAGTTTGTAGCGTTATTTTGGGCATAGTTTCTGTGCGCCGTGCGAATAGCTTCGGCATATATCTCGCGGTTTGTAGCCAACACCTCGCTGAGGGAGTCGATAGCCACAGAAGCCACAGCCATCTCCTGCTCAACTCCTCTGCGCTCCTCCTCAACCTCTGAGATATAGCCCTCACGTAGGCGCATCTCTCGCTCGATGGAGTTCACCTGCTTCGAGGCACTGCTCTTCTCCTTCTTAGCCTTCTCTACCTCGGCAGCAGCCTTAGCGAGCTCCTGCTTATACTTATTCATACGTTGCTTCTGCTCCTCCACCTTCTGGGTCTGTGCCAAGAGTGGGGTAGTAGCAAGTAGCAACATTATGACTATGAGGTCTATAACACGTCGTATCATTGTCGTTTGGTTATCTTTCCGAATGTTTGATTGTTTGAATATGCGTCTCCATCTCATCCTTGTCGTAGCCACGCTCTACGGCCTTCTGCCAGTAGGTTTCAGCCATAAACTCCTCACCCAAAGCCCAGAGTATGTCGCCATAGTGAGCCAAGAGCGAGGCATCACGCTGAGAACTTAGCGAGAGCGCTTGACGCATATATTGCTTTGCCTCCTCGTTACGGCCGAGACGGTGGAGAATCCAAGCGTATGTGTCGATATAGGTAGCATTATTCGGCTCGATGGCTATTGCACGTGCCGACATCCGCAGAGCCTCCTCCAAGTCCCTATCTTCAAGACTTAGGAAATAGGCGTAGTTGTTGAGTACCAATATATTATCCGCATCAAAGCCAAGGGCCTTACGATAGGCACTAAACGCCGCCTTGCTATCCTCCATCTGGTGATACGTATCGCCGATATAGCCCCAGAGTTCGCTTCTCACCTTATCCTCCGTTGCCGACTTAATACCCTGCTTATAGGTCTTTATAGCACCCTTGTAGTCTCCCTTGTCAGCCTGTTGGTAGGCCAAAAATAGCGTCAGACTGATGTTATCGGGGAATCGCTCTAACGACCATTTTAGGTCTTCAGCAAGGAGATCTTCCCTCTCCAAATATTGCTCAAGACCGAGTAGATAGATGCAATCCTCGGCTGTGGTATCGTCACTACGAAGGTGTCCTCGCAAGTAGTCCAGCGCCATCTGGGCCTCACCACCTGCAATAAGATGGCGAGCATATAGGTTTACCACTTCACGATTATTAGGATGCTCAATGGCAAGTAGCTGAATGATGGAACCTATGCGAAGACAGTTCTTCGCGTAGACCTTATCGTTGGATATATAACTCTCAACTCGCTTGATTTTATCGCTGGCACTCAACCCTTTGCATCGCACTATATAGCCCTCATACCTAAGCATCTTATCGACATTATTCCTGCTTCTATGGTAGTCCACAATGGTAATAAGGCTCTTGACATTTGTCGTATCTAAGCGATAGACCTCTTCATATGTTGCTTCAGCCAGCGAATCACGTTTAGCTATGTCGTAGGCTATGGCCAGCATCGTGCGTGCCCCTTTGTCGTAAGGAAACTCCTCGCTACGCTTAATACCGAGCTCGATAGCCTTGTCGTATTGATGGGTCTCAAGGAGTAGTTGTTGCTTTATCTCAGCGAGGTAGTGGTTATAGCCTATGCGCAACTCCGCCGAGTCGAGCACCGAGATAGCGGAATAGGGCATTCCTGAGCCTCCATAGATTATCGCCAAGGCGTGGTACGACTGCACATTCTTTGGGTCGAGACGCATCAAACGACGATAGATTGGTATGGCTCGCGTGTAGAGGCCTGCATCGATGAGTTTTAAAGCGTAGTTCTCTGTGTACCACTTATTTGTACTATCCTTAGCAAAGGCCCTATGAGCATATCTAATCTCTGTCATTGGGTCGTTCTCGATATTGCTAAGATAGTACAATGCAGGGGCATAGGTCGAGTCCTCAGCGATAATCTCGTGCCACAATCTCCTTGCCTCCGTCGTATCACGGTATATCGCAAGTCGCTTAACCGCCTCTGTATGGCGATAGGAGCGACTCAGGGTGTCGGGTAGGGTGGTGCGCACCCTTGCTGAGGCAGTAGGGGTGGAGACTAAGAGCGTAGCAAGGAGAAGGAGTGCTACGAGGAGTATGTCACGCAACCTATTCATATTCAAAAGTTAAGGGCAATAAGGATATACTTATCGCCCTCAACAGCCACTTTCGTAAGACTATATAAGGCACACTACTATAGTGCGCTTTCAAACTGATTCAAGAAACGAACATCGTTCTCGAAGTAGAGGCGCAAGTCGCCAACGCCATACTTAAGCATAGCGATACGCTCAATACCCATACCAAAGGCGAAACCTGAGAACTCCTTAGGGTCGATATTATTTGCCTCCAAGACATTAGGATCAACCATACCGCAACCCATAATCTCAAGCCAACCAGTACCCTTACATACGCCACAGCCCTTACCACCACAGATAGAGCAAGATACATCTACCTCGGCTGAAGGCTCGGTGAATGGGAAGTATGATGGACGCATACGAATCTGTGCCTGCTCACCAAAGAGCTCCTTTGCGAAGTAGAGCAACGACTGCTTCATATCGGCAAACGATACATTGCGGTCGATATAGAGACCCTCGATCTGGTGGAAGATGCAGTGTGCGCGGTAAGAGATAGCCTCGTTACGGAACACACGGCCAGGGCAGATAACGCGGATAGGTGGCTTCTGACGCTCCATAGTGCGTACCTGAATAGATGATGTGTGTGTTCGCAATACTACATCGGGGTTGCTCTCGATGAAGAAGGTATCCTGCATATCACGTGCTGGGTGCTCTGGTGGGAAGTTCAATGCCGAGAATACATGCCAGTCATCCTCAATCTCTGGGCCATCAGCAACGGTATAGCCGAGACGTGCGAAGATGCCCACAATCTCATTCTTAACGATAGAGATAGGGTGGCGAGAGCCCACAGCCTCCTGAGAGCCTGGGCGGGTCATATCATCGATTTTTGAGGCATTCATTGCCGCAGCGTTGCCAATCTCCTCCTTGAGGGTGTTGATGCGCTCTGTGGCAACATTCTTGAGGTGGTTGAGTTTCTGACCCAACTCACGCTTCTGGTCGGCAGGGACACTCTTGAACTCCTCCATAAGAGCGCCAAGTGCGCCCTTCTTGCCAAGAATCTTGATGCGGAAAGCCTCAACCTCTGCGGCACTCTTAGGAGTAAAATTATCTATTTCGACTAAAAGTTCTTCAATTTTGGTTATCATATATCGATAGTGTTGTAAGTAACAATTTTATGTCTTAAATTTGCTGTTGTGAGAATACGCCAATAAAACATATTCATCGTACAAAGGTACTAATATTTTTAATAATGAAAAGAATTTCAGCCATAATAATCTCCATTTTTATACTCTTTCCGCTATATATTTCTGCACAAAGCGTAGGAGTGGTGATGAGTGGAGGCGGTGCCAAGGGTCTATACCATATTGGTGTGCTCCGCGCATTGGAGGAGAATGGCATCCCGATAGACTATATTTCGGGTACGTCGATGGGCTCTATCGTAGGAGCTTTCTACGCCTCAGGATACACCATCGAGGAGATGGAGCAGATAGCCCTTTCGGGCGATTTGGAGCGCTGGGTGAGTGGGCGAGTTGATGCCAAATACCACTATTTCTACCTTGAGCGGGACCGAATGAGCAGTATGATTCGCATCCCGATACGAAATACGCGAGGCTTGGAGGAGGGTAGCCGCTATCGAGTGCAACTACCTGGCAGTATGATGAATACCGCAGAGATAGACCTCGCCCTTAACTCCTTCTTTGCACAGCCCTCGACGGCAGCAAATGGCAATTTCGACAACCTTATGATTCCCTATCGTTGCATCGCCACAGAGATATCGCAACATAGGGCCGTAGAACTTAAGTCGGGAGACCTTCCCCGCGCCATTAGGGCCTCGATGGCTCTGCCCGTGGCCTTTCCTCCCGTAGAGATTGACTCGGTGCTTATGTGCGATGGTGGTTGCTACGACAACTTCCCTTGGCGCAGTCTCGACGAGAGCTTCCATCCCGACATACTCATAGGCATCTGCTGCACGTCGATAGACCAAAAGTTAAACACTAATGCCTCAGTTGTAGAACAGGTTATGACCCTCATAACCAAGCCCTCGGATTTCGATATGCCTTCCGACCGCTCTATATTTATTCAGCGTGCCGTAGAGGCCTCGGTACTCGACTTCGGGCGTGCAGGAGAGATTATGGCTGCAGGATATAACGATGCCATCGAGGCTATGCCTAAGATAAAGCAGATGATAAAGCGTCGTATGAGTGCCGAGGAGTTCAAGGCTCGACGTAAGGAGTTTCGTGAGCGTTGCCCACGACCATATATCGGAGAGGTGGAGATCGAGGGGTTGAATGCCAAACAGCAGGATATGGTGCGCCGTATGATGAATATGAGCCAATACCGAAATGCCGACACCCTCCCCACCCACGCTCAGGAACTCAGCGACAACTTCCTCTCGTTGCTGGCCAGAGGAGTTGTACATAGCAACTTCCCGTCGTTTACGTATAACCGCACCACCGAGCGATACGATGTGACGCTACCTCTGACGCTAAGCCCCAATTTCGATGTTTCGGTAGGTGGTAACATATCCTCCACGGCCTTCAACCAGGCATACATTGGATTGCAGTATGGATGGTGGGGTAGGGTAGAGCAAGCCCTCAACCTCGACATACTGCTTGGCCCAATATATACTATGGCGCGCCTCAAGGGGCGCACCACCCTTATCCACGAGTCGCCGATATACTTCGACTACTCACTTAACTTCAACATACACAACACCCTTTACGGCAATTTCGGCAATCTCACAGCGGTAGATAATGCCGAGCAGATGCGTATGATGGAGCTGTTCTTTTCTGGTGCTGTGGGTTCGGCCCTCCAACGTAGGAGTATCGCAGAGTTGCGAGTCAATGGTGGTCGCAATAGTTATATGTATGCCTTAGAGGGCTACAACAAGCGCCAATATACCCACTTTACCTATGTGACCCCCTCGCTTTCTGTCGAACGCTCAACACTCAATAAACCGCTATTCCCCACCGAGGGTTCACACCTCACGGCCTCAGCAATATATGTCTATGGCAGGGATCGTCGCAACTCGCCTAAAGAGGGCCTAACCACATCATCTGTAGCTTCTGATGTAGATATGACCAGGGCGTGGTACGGTGTGAAGTTCAGTTGGAGACACTATGTAAACCTAACACACAACAAGGCTCTGTCGCTGGGTTATGCCATAGAGGGTGTCTATACCAACCACCCTGAGTTTGACTCCCCCCAGGCCACCTCACTCTCTTCGCCCCATTATGCACCATTGCTTCACTCTCGTATGATATATATGCCCGAATTCCGCGCCGACCGCTACCTCGGTATCGGCGTGATGCCCACGGCGAGACTCTACGACAATCTATACCTAAGACTGAGCCTCTACGGTATGCTTCGTGATGTCTATAATGGTGAGCGTATGCACTATATGTCGGACCTTTCGCTTATCTACCACACACCCATTGGCCCTATATCGCTGGCCCTTACGAAGTATAATTTTCGAAGCACTAATAACCTCTACCTCACCTTTAATTTTGGCTACGCCATCTTTGGCCGCAAAGGGTTACACTATTAAGATTGAGATTTATAGTCTTACGTATTCGAACTGCAAAGCAGTAGAGCCGATTCACTACAAGTAAAACTTGCGACGAGGTATAAAAACAAAAGGTATCGAGAAATCGATACCTTTTTGCTTTATAGTCTAGCGGAGAGGGAGGGATTCGAACCCCCGGAGCCTCGCAGCTCAACGGTTTTCAAGACCGCCGCAATCGACCACTCTGCCACCTCTCCAAAGGACAAAAGTAGAGCAAAAAAATGAATCTACCAAATATTTTTGAAAATATTTTTTGTCTTTTTTGATGGCATTGGCACTAAACAGCTGTATATCTTGAAGTTATATCGTTAAACTTTTTTCGCTTTTTTTTGTGTCTTGCCTCACTTTTTAGCGTTTTAGGCGCTGATAGTGGCACACAAGGAGGTTGCCATCATCGTCGTAGAGGTGCATACCATTACCCTCGCAGTACTGCCACATCTTGCAATCGGCACACACTCCACGCTTTGCCCAAGCCCTATTACGGAACTTCTCGAAGCGGTTTTGCCAGACATCCCAGAAGTTATCCTTATATATATTACCTTGGGTGAAGTTGCCACGAACACTCGTACAGCCCGATATATCGCCATTGACACGTATAGAGGCGATTCCGATGCCAGCGTGGCACTCAAACGGATTGGTACGCACACTCATCTCGTAACCTCCGAGGAAGCCCTCACAACTATAAGAGGCCATCACACGTCCCTCTTTGCGAGACTTCTCGATAAACTCCATAAGGTAGGTGTACTCCTCATCGCTAAGTTGGAGCGTCTTATCTTGTGCAGCTCGTCCCACGGGGAAGATGCTGAAGAGTCGCCAACGACGCACTCCGAGACCATAGAGGAACTCTTTGAACTCCTCAAGGTGTGGGATGAGGGCTGGGGTTACGCACGTGACAACATCGCTCATAAGTTGCTTATCCGCCGATATCATACGTATTGCCTCCACGGCACGAGGGAAGCTCTCCCTATTTTGGCGAATGTGGTAGTGTTGCTCCTCGAAGCCATCGAGCGACACGGTGATAGTGTGCAGGCCCGAACGGATGAGGCTATCGAGGCGCTGGCGTGAGAGACCCAAGCCATTGGTGACCATTCCCCAGGGGTAGCCACGACGGTAGAGGTTTATACCTATCTGCTCCAGATCCTTGCGCACCAAGACCTCGCCACCTGAGAGGATGACAAGCACCTTATTTGGATTCACGTTGGGAGTTATCTCTTGGTCGAGAACTCGGAAGAAATCCTTTGCAGGCATATCCAAGAGGTCGCTATCGACCCTACAGTCGCTACCGCAGTGGCGACACTGCAAGTTGCAACGCAACGTACACTCCCAAAAGAGCGTATTTAGGATATGCTCCTCGGCGCGTATATGACGCAGTTTTTTAAATAGTTTCAGCGCAATCCACTGTCGAAAGCCAAGACGCTTACCCATACTACAACGAGGTTAATGGTTACTTCTTGCGCTCAAGGGTGATATCACCTAAGTCACCCGATGTCGTGAGGTTTATCGTTCGGGTCTCGAACTCTCCGCCATTGGCTTCGCCATCGGTATCGCGGAAAGTTATCTGAGGAGTGTCTCCCTGAAGGTAGAATACGCCATCTGCATCTGTGCGAGTCACTACATTCATCTCGGCACTGATATCCTTGATAGGCTGACCCTCTTCGTCTACAACACGTCCCGAAACCACGAAGTCGGGATCATAGCCCATATAAGGAGTGCCGTAGCACGCCACGCAAGTAAGCGACATTCCAAAAAGGGCAAAAAGTCGTGTCAAAATTTTACCAAGCATACTATTAAGTATTTAGTTGTTAATCTCTTCCGTCTCTGTTTGCTGATCATCCACAACCCTATCTGAGGGGTGATACATTGCCGTATCGCCCTCATCCACCGGGGGTGGGCAACCATACATATCTTGTGGTACACAACTCACCACACCAAACCCAAGAAGGGTTATAAGACCATATAAAATACGACTCATACGCCTAAGTTTTTTAGCTCTCGTTACTCTTCCTCTGTCACCTGCTTTGGGGTAAGCACCACATCGCCGAGGTCTGCTTTATAGCCACCGAAATACCAATCACCATCGCCTTCGGCAACCTGCTCTACCTTGTCGGAGATATCCATCTCTACCGTGGCAAATTCGCCACCATTAGCCTCGCCATCGACATCCTCGAACACAATCTCCATCTTCTCGACAAGCGAAGGGGGGTATATAGAGTCAATTATCAGGATGTTACCATTCTCATCCGAACTGACATTGACATTAAGGATACTGGTATCGTCGCTATTGCGAAGGATGATATCTTTGATAGGCTCTCCCTCCTCGGTAACTACACGCGCCGAAAGGGTGAAGTTAGCATAGGGACAGCCATACATCGCAACTGGATCGTCGAAGGGATTATCGATACCATCGCAACCCTGAGCCGTGAAACCCAAGAGCGACAAGAGGAAGTAGATGAGACGTTTCATAACCCAACAATTTAGATTATACCTTTTACAAAGGTAAGCCTTTTCTCCGATAATGACAACAATATTGCAAAAAAAGTGGTCTAAAATCTGGGCTTGGTGTTTAAATAGTTAATCAAAAGTCGTATATTTGTGCTACAAAAGCGAGATTATGCTACACCGTTTCGAGCAAGAGATATCACATATCGCCCCTCCCAAGCAGTTCACGTGGCCCTTTCACTACGTGCCACACACCCTGTCGCGCATAGCCTCGGAGCAGGTGGAGCGATATCTGCGTAGCCGAAGCGAGTGGAGCGACGAGATTGCCGAGGGCAAGATGTTTGGCGTGATGGTGGTGCGTGATGGTAAGGGCTTAGGATTCCTCGCAGCCTACTCTGGTAACTTGGCCGGAAGGAACGACCATGAATACTTCGTGCCACCCATCTACGATATGCTCCAGCCAGGGGATTTCTTCCGTCGTGGTGAGGCCGAGATATCGGCAATAAACGGCCGTGTCGAAGAGTTGTTACATAGTCCAACCTATATTGCTCTAAGGCGAGAACTCGACGAGACTATGCAGAGTGGCAAGGAGCAACTCGCACAACTCAAAAAGCGCCTTGCCGAGCGCAAGGAGGAGCGCGACAGACGCCGTGCCGAGGGTGCGAATGTAGAGGCTCTAATCCTTGAGAGTCAGCGCGATAATGCCGATATGCAACGCCTAAAGCGCAGGTACAAGGAGCAAGTGGCGGAGTGCGAAGCGAGGTTGGCGGAGTATAGCAAGGAGATTACCGAACTCAAGGCCCTCAGACAACAACGCTCGGCAGACCTCCAGATGCAACTATTTAGAGAGTTCCGTGTGGTTAATGGGCGTGGTCAAACGAAGGATTTATGCGAGTTATTCGCCTCGACACCCCAGGGTATTCCGCCTGCTGGGGCTGGTGAGTGCGCAGGGCCTAAACTCCTACAATATGCCCTGTTGCAGGGCTATGAGCCTATCGCTATGGCGGAGTTCTGGCAGGGGGCATCACCACGTGGCGAGGTACGCCACCACGGCTCGTTCTACCCCGCGTGTAACGGCAAGTGCAAACCGATATTGAGCTTTATGCTCGAAGGCCTCGACGTAGAGCCAAACCCACTGACGGCGATAGAGCCCGACGAGCCAAGGATATTGTGGGAGGATGAGTGGCTCGTTGCCATCGACAAACCCTGTGGTATGTTGTCGGTAGAGGGCAAGTCGGGAGTGCGCAGTGTCGAGGGGTGGGCAAAGGAGCATTACCCCAATGTCGAAGGTCCGATGATTGTTCACCGCTTAGACCAATCCACATCGGGCATACTCCTCTTAGCCAAGGACAAGGAGTCCCACAAGGCTTTGCAGGAGCAGTTCATAAAGCGCACCATAGAGAAACGATATACCGCTGTGCTTGAGGGCGTTATAGAGAGCGACAAGGGTATCATAAATCTCCCTATGCGCCTCGACTACGACAACCGTCCACGCCAGATGATAGCCTCGGATGGTAAGCCTGCCGTGACCGAGTACACAGTTTTGGCCAGGGAGGGCTCACGCACCCGCATAGAGTTTAGACCAATCACGGGGCGCACCCATCAACTACGCCTACACTCGGCACATAAGGAGGGTCTCAACTCTCCAATCGTGGGGGACAACATCTACGGCACGGAGATAACGGTAGACCTTCGTGATGGGTGCAGACTACACCTCCACGCCTCAAGGGTGGAGTTCAGCCATCCGCAGACAGGGGAGCGCATAACGATAGAGTCGCCAGCAGAGTTTTAGGCGAACGACGAGAACGAAACGAAAAACAAGAAACAGATATCCTATGGGAACAATTCTCAAGTATGGCCGAAGAGCGACCCACGAGGTGCGATTTGGCAACGTGACAATCGGTGGCAATAACCCTATCGCCATCCAGTCGATGACCAACACCCCAACAGCCAATGTTGAGGCTACCGTGGCGCAGACGATGCGTATCGCTAAGGCTGGCGCTCAGGTGGTACGTCTCACAGCCCAGGGAGGCAAGGAGGGCGAGGCTTTAGCACCTATAATGTCGCGCCTTCGCGAGGAGGGGTGCGGTGCGGCTATCGTTGCCGACATACACTTCACACCCGATATTGCGATGATTGCCGCTGAGTCGGTGGACAAGGTGCGCATCAACCCTGGCAACTTCCGTACCTCGAATGGCGAGTTGCACCAACTCATCGAGATATGCCGTCGCCGTGGCGTAGCGCTCCGCATAGGTGTAAACCACGGCTCGTTGGCTCGTCGCATCTTCGACGAGTGGGGCGATACCCCTGAGGGTATGGTGGCTTCGGCAATGGAGTTTCTGAGGATGTGCCGCGAAGAGAGGTTCGACGACGTGGTGGTATCTATGAAGTCGAGCAACACCCGTGTTATGGTCCACGCCTACAGACTCTTGGTGGAGGCTATGGAGCGCGAGGGTATGACCTATCCGCTACACCTCGGCGTCACCGAGGCTGGCGATGGCATCGAGGGTCGCATAAAGAGTGCCGTGGGTATTGGCGCATTGCTGGCCGATGGCATTGGCGACACGCTACGTGTATCACTCACCGAGTCCCCAGAGAACGAGGTGCCCGTAGGAGAGCTGATTGCCAGCTACTTCAAAAATAGAGATGGAGAGTTCGAGGTGGAGAATATGGAGAGTTACTCCCCCACAAAGTTCCAACCTCGCACAACCGCCAAACCTATAGTACACAGCGAAATAGACGACACCTACGATGTTGTTGAAGCCCTGAGTAGTAACCCTACGCACGAGTGGCGAGCAGCGATTCTCAACCGACAGGATGGTCGTCCCGTGGTACTTCGTCGTCGCTATGAGGGTAGCGATGTGGAGTGCATCGCAATCTACGCTGCCGCGGATATGGGTCAGTTGCTCATAGATGGTCTTGCCGAGGGTGTGTGGATCGATGCTCCAGGGTTGGACGAGGCCGTGGTCAAGGAGATCGAGTTGATTCTCCTCCAGGCCGCCCGCCTACGCTTTTCGCGCACAGAGTATATCGCCTGCCCAAGTTGCGGTCGCACGCTCTACAACATAGAGTCTACGTTGGCAGCCATCAAGGCACGTACCTCACACTTGAAGGATCTCAAGATTGGCGTTATGGGATGTATCGTCAATGGCCCTGGCGAGATGGCAGATGCCGATTACGGCTATGTGGGATCGTCACCAGAGCATATCACCCTCTACCGCGGTAGAACTATCGTCGAGCGCAATATCCACCAGAGCGAGGCCCTCGACCACCTTATCAACATCATCAAGAGCGACGGCCGTTGGCACGACCCAGAGTAAATCGCAGCGCACGTATGGTGATAAAATCATATAAGGCACGTGGCATAGTCCTCGGCACGCTCAAGTATGGCGACAAGGGTGTGATCGCACACCTGCTCACCGATGTTGCTGGGCGTCAGACATATATGGTGCAGGGGGTACGCCCCTCATCCAAGGGATCGAAGATGGCCCTGCTACAACCTATGTTCGCCGTGGAGTTCGTGGGCCTTACCTCTCCAAAGATGGAGTTACACCGAATGAAGGATCTTGTGCCAGGAATGGTGTTGCAATCCACCCCCTTCGACATTCGCAAATCGACGATGGCCCTCTTTATGGCAGAGGTGCTTTATCGCTTGGTCAAGGAGAGCGAGCCAGAGTCGCACCTCTTCGACTTTGTGTGGGGCTCGGTAGCGGCCCTCGACGCCTTGGAGGAGGGTGTCGCCAACTTCCACCTTTGGTTCTTGGCAAACCTCTGTCGTCCCTTGGGCTTCTCGCCCGATAATGAGTATAGGGATGGTGCGTGGCTCGACATACGCGACGGAAAGTTCACCTTCACCCCCGAAATACCAAGTACGGCGATGTCGCCAGAGAATGCACGTATACTGCACGATATGTTGGAGTGCGATGTGCGCTACTTGGCCGAGATTGGCCTGAACAGAACGGAGCGTGCCTCATTCCTTGAGGCAATGCTTAAATACTATGCCTTCCACCTCGACTCCATACACTCCGTAGAGTCGCTACGCATAATGAGCGAGGTCTTTTAGGTGTGATAATCAACCATTTATAAGAAAAGAGTCAATCCCTTAATTGTTAGGGATTGACTCTGCTTTTACCTTGAAGAAGTTCATCGACGAGTTGGCATCGAGCAGGCGGTAATCGTAGATATTGCCCCACCTTGCAGGGCGATCCTTAATCTCGCAATCCTCCTCGGTGTCGTTCACAACATAATCACGAATCATATTGTGCCAGCCGTTGATACGGTCGATAGAGGCCTGATAGTGGAAGAGTTTCATCGTTGGGTCGCACAACTCATTGAGTGCTTCTATATATATTTTGCGATAGTCGTCGTACTTAAGAATCTTGCCTATTAACGGATTCTTTCCCGTGTCGCCCCAATTCAAAGGATCCTGACGGCCCGAATCGCTCTGAACACCACAATGGCTCGATGTGCCGAGGGTGTTGTCGTAATCGAATGGGATGAAGAAGAATTTGTAGTCCTCACTATCCGACGAATTGAAGTAGATGTAGTAGTTGTTGCAGTTATTCCAGTAGTCGTCCCACATACCCACAACAACATTTACAGCGTAGGTACGCAACAACAGACGAACGTCACAAACCTTAGCAATCCAGTCGTGGAACTCTGCGCCACTGAGCTGAGTGAGGTTCTTGGTAAAGGCCTTGAGCTGCGCCTTTGCTGCCTCGAAATTCTCGGTATTGCTCTTCAACTCGTAGGTGTAGTTGTTGCCCGAATCATCGTCGTAATGTATCCACGCTCCGCCAAAGTCGTTGTAGTTGAGCGTAGCGCCATAGCGACACTTCCATAGGTTGTGCTTATGGTCGCCAAATAGCTCCTTACGCTTCTTCACATAGTGGTCATCGATAGCCTCAATCATCTCATACACACCATAATAGGCTGGCTTGCTATCTCCCTCGACGTGAATCCATAGACGGCAGTATGAACTATATACCGTGGTCCAAATACCGAAACGACGGAAGAGGTCATAGCAGTACAACTCACGGCAGTAGGCGCGGTCGTCCTTGTGCCACTTGAGGTGTAGCTTTCGCACATTCTTGAGCTCGTGGGCATCATCCTTTTGGTACTTGCGCAAGTTGAGCATAAAGTGGCAGTGGTGCCAGTCGGCATTGTTTCGCTTGTGCATCTCGCCACCATTACCCTCAGGGCGACGACGTGAGGTATTTCCTCTGAGGCGTAGGCCCGCATCCGCAAAGGTGTGATGCTCGCCCTTGGAGTCGAACTCTACGTCGCAATGCACATACTTGTTGGTCTCGCTATTCTGGTCGTAAGCCTTGAGCAACTCGTTCCACTGCTCCTCGGATATCTCTACGTGTATCTCTGGCACCTCGTTCATATCGAATACCCAATCCAACTCGCCCTCAGCCCACGAGGTATCGGGATAGTCGCTGTTGAACGGAGGCTCTGGAGTCTCTGAGCCACCATCATTCTCATTGTCTCCGCCAGGGGTCTCTTCGTTGTCGCCATTCTCATCCTTATCGTTCTGACCAGTGCCAGGCTTAGGCACATAACCAGGGTATCTATCCTCTACACAGCCAGTAGTTATGCTTAGGCCCACAACAAGGAGCAACAAAAGGTGAAATATCTTTTTCATGGTCATAAATTTGCACGATAAATATTCGGCAAAGATAGGAAGATATTTGGAAATATCGACCTCTCAATCGTAGAATTGGACCAACGAACATCAAAATAGACCATATATTCTCCAACTTTTTGCCTCTGCACACCTCTGCCACAGAAGAGTATTTAGGGAGATTAGGGAATTTAAGGAGTGGGGTAGGTAGTTGAAGGTGTTATGCGATACATATACTTAGGCTCTCTAATCTCCCTAAATTCTTTAATACCAAAGCAAGTGGCACACTTGCCACAAACCTTACAAAATGTATTAAGCGAGACTCGAACGTCCGCAAAAACCAAGAGCCACCACAGTCAGTGCGTGATCCTTTATATGCAAAAAAGCGACCCTAAACAGGTCGCTTTTTGTGTGGGTTGATTACAGATTTTCGGACATTAAATGAGGAGGATATGAAGTGTGTCTATCTCTATAATTACCTGAAAGATAATAGGAGATTCTATATTTTATAAATATTGTAATAATATTTTCTTAACTTTACACCGATAAATCGCAATTTTAGGAGGCTAAAAATAATGGTTATAGAGACTGAGCGTTTGCTATTAAGAGAGATGACGGATGATGATTTTCACGCACTTTTCAAGGTGTTATCCGATTCTGACACAATGCAGCATTATCCCTACACATTTGATGAAAAAAGGGTGAGGGAGTGGATTGAGCGTAATATCCAAAGATATATGGTATTAGGTTTTGGACTGTGGGCCGTGTGCTTAAAAGAGACAGGCGAGATGATCGGTGACTGTGGCTTGACAATGCAACTTATCAACGGAGAGATAAAACCCGAAATAGGATACCATATCAGGGCTGACAAGCAACGAAAAGGGTATGCTAAGGAGGCTGCGATCGCTGTCAGAGATTGGACTTTTAACAACACCCCTTTTAATGTGGTTTACTCTTTTATGAGATATAGCAATGAAGCATCAGCCAGAACCGCTATGTCCTATGGTTGCAAGCAAGTAGATGAGTTCCCAGACGAGATAAATGAAATCACAAAGGTCTTTGCTATTTCCAAAGATGAGTGGATAAACCGATAAATCTACCCACCCAGGTCTCGAACGTCGGCTAAAGCCAAGAGACATCCAATTGTAATAGGGGCATCATAGCAGATAAGCAAGTGGAACACTTGCCACAAGCCTCCCTTTTCAAAGGGAGGTTTGGAGGGATTGTAAATATAACTGCGGAGTATCCGCACAAAAAAAGAGCAGTCTTGTGAACTGCTCTTTTTTCTGTGCGGATAAAGGGACTCGAACCCCCACGCCTCTCGGCATCAGATCCTAAGTCTGACGTGGCTACCAATTACACCATATCCGCAGGATCTTGCTTTTTTAGCTCCCCTTTCTTGGGGTATCAGCGGTGCAAAGATAAAAAACTTTTATAATATACGCAACATCAACGCAATTTTTATTTAATTTTTCCTATTTTTGTATGTTTAAATGATACTATATGCCAAAGACTATTACACTGCAGCTATCGCCTAAGCAGGCGGCCGACGAGAAATTCTATTTAGCACGTGCAGCCGAGAGGCTCGGTATTCGCCAGAGCGACATCGCCTTGGCACGAGTCATCAAACGCTCCATAGATGCTCGCCAGCGTATGGCCAAGGTAAACCTCTCGCTCGAAATATATATCGACAAGGAGCCTATGCCTGCGCCCCTGAATTTCGACTACCCTGCGGTGGACAATGGCACTGAGGTTATCGTCGTCGGCTCTGGTCCTGCGGGCCTCTTTGCCTCGCTGAGACTCATAGAGTTAGGCTTCAAGCCCATACTTTTGGAGCGCGGTAAGTCGGTATTGTCGCGCAAGTACGACATTGCGCAGATCAATCGTGGTGGCGACATCAACCCCGACTCGAACTACGCCTTTGGCGAGGGTGGTGCAGGAACCTTCTCTGACGGTAAGCTCTTCACCCGAAGCAAGAAGCGTGGCGACTACAACAAGGCGTTGCAGACCCTCGTATGGCACGGAGCAAACCCTGAGATTCTCTACGAGGCTCACCCACATATCGGCACCGACAAGTTGCCACGTATCATTTCGAACATCTGTCACACCATCACCGAACACGGAGGCAAGGTTCTCTTCGAGAGCCGTGTCTCAGGCTTTGTGGTTAAGAACAACCGCATTACGGGAGTTAAGGTCGGCGACACCACCATTGAGGGTGCTGCCGTGGTCCTTGCTACGGGACACTCCGCACGCGACATCTACGAGTTGCTGCACAAGGAGGGTATCGCCGTCGAAGCCAAGCCCTTCGCTATGGGTGTGCGTATCGAGCATCCACAACACCTCATCGACAGCATACAGTACCACCGTGCCGAGCGTGGCGAGTGGCTCCCTGCGGCAAGCTACTCCCTTGTAAGTCAGGAGGCTGGCCGAGGCGTTTACTCCTTCTGTATGTGTCCTGGAGGTTTCATCGTTCCTGCGATGACCGACACCCGACAGTCTGTTGTGAATGGTATGTCGCCCAGTGGTCGTAACTCGGCCTTCGCCAATTCGGGTCTTGTCACAGAGGTACGCCTTGAGGACTTCGCATACCTCAGGGAGGAGTGGGGCGAGTTGGCAGGACTCCGCTACCAGCAACTCTTCGAGGAGTTGGCGAGGGAGCATAGTGGTGAGCGACAAGTAGCCCCAGCACAGCGTGTCTCGGACTTCGTGGCTGGCCGTGCCTCGAAGAGTCTCCCTCGAACATCATACATCCCAGGCATCACCCCTTCGCGTCTCGACGAGTGGATGCCCGAAAATATTGGAGCGCGCCTCCGCAGTGGTATTGCCACCTTTGGTCGTAGGATGAAGGGCTTTGTCTCCGACGAGGCTATCGTCGTAGGTGTGGAGTCTCGCACCTCGACCCCTGTGCGCATACCTCGTGACAGCGAGACACTTATGCACACACAGGTTGAGGGACTGTTCCCCGCGGGTGAGGGTGCTGGCTATGCTGGAGGTATCGTCTCTGCGGCCCTCGATGGCGAACGTATCGCCGATGCCGTGGCTCGCTACTGCAAGGCCCACAACTTTTAGTATCACTAACCCGTGTCACCGCTAATCATCATAGCTACCCTCGCAGGCTACATCGCGCTACTCTTCGTCGTGGCGTGGTTTGCCTCACGCAATATCTCAGGAGGTTCATTCTTCACAGGTAGGCGCAACACCCCACGTGTTGTTGCGGCTATTGCTATGGTGGGTGCTGCAATGTCGGGTGTCACCTATATCTCTGTTCCTGGCAGTGTCGCTGTGGATGGCTTCAGCTATCTTCAGACCACTCTCGGCTTCTTCGTAGGCTATGTCATCATCGCCTACCTCCTCATTCCGCTATACTACCGCTTGGGAGTTGTCTCTTTGTATGAGTACCTCGACCAGCGTTTTGGCATCGTTGCCCACCGCACGGGAGCGTGGCTCTTCTTCGTGGCTAAACTCCTCTCTGCCTCGCTACGTGCCTATATCATCTGCGTAGTACTGCAATCGCTCCTCTACGACCTCTACAACATCCCCTTTGCGGTGAATGCCTTGATAATGATGGCTATGGTGTGGCTCTATACCCGTCGTGGAGGTGTTCGCTCGGTGGTGTGGGTTGAGATGGTCAAGACAATTATTATGGTATGTAGCATCGTTGTAGCCATCATCTATGTCATCAAGGCCCTCGACATACCTTTTGCCTCGGCCATCGAGAGCATTGCACAGAGCGACTACTCCAACACCCTCTTCTTTGACAATCCGCTTGATAGGCGTTACTTCTGGAAGCAGTTTGCGTCGGGCATATTCCTTGTGGTGGCTATGACGGGCCTCGACCAGGATATGATGCAGACGGTGTTGTCGTGCCGTAATAGGGAGGATGCTCAAAGGAGCTTGATGCACTCTATACTCCTACAGATTGTTGTCATCGTGCTATTCCTATGGCTCGGCGCACTCCTTTATATATATATAGATAGCCAAGGCCTAAGCGTAGAGCGTGGCGACGACCTCTTCGGATTCGTGGCTACGAGTTGCGGACTCCCCGTCGTCGTGGGCATACTCTTCCTCTTAGGCGTAGTAGCCTCGACCTACTCCTCGGCAGGCTCTGCCCTCACGGCTCTGACCACCTCCTTCACCCTCGACATTATTGCAGCACGTCGTCGCTACGACGAGACTACCACCGAGGGTGCTAACTCCATTGATAGGGTGCGCAAGGGCGTGCATAGCGGTATCGCAGTGGCTATGTCGCTTATCATCATCCTCTTCGGTATGTGGAGTAAGTCGGGCGCAATAACCCTTATCTTCACTATGGCGAGCTACACCTATGGACCTCTCTTGGGTCTCTTCCTCTTTGGCTTGGCCACCCGTCGTAGTGTGAATGGTAGGGCAATACCCTTTATCGCACTTATCGCCCCAGCAATAAGCTACCTTGTAGCCTCGCACTCGGCGGTATGGTTCGGTGGCTACACCTTTAGTTATGAGGTGATAATCCTCAATGCCACGCTAACCATCCTGGGCCTTTGGCTTGTTTCGAAGCCAAAGCAACTACCCAAAGCTGATTATTAATCCAAAAACGTAATACAATGAAACGCTCAGATCTCTATTTTGCCCTCGTTATGTTGGCTATCTTTGTACCATTCTTCGTCTCGTCGGACCTCTACGCTTGGTACAAGACATTTAACGCAGAACACGCTATGGTTATGGCCTTCGCTAAGTTCGCCCTCCTCTCAACCCTTGGAGAGATGCTCGGCTGTAGAATCTCTACGGGCAACTACACAACCCCAACCTTTGGTGTTGCTCCACGTATGGTTGTTTGGGGTCTACTCGGTATGGCGATCTCTATGGCGATGACAGTCTTTTCGGCAGGTATCCCAGCGTTCATAACCAATATGGGTGGTGCAGATCTCGTTGCAGGCTTCTACGCCGAGGGACTCTCGTGGGGTAAGTTTGTCGTAGCCCTCTCCATTTCGGTTATGATGAACACCTTCTTCGCACCAGTATTTATGACATTCCACAAGATTACAGATGCACATATCGCGGAATGTGGCGGCTCACTCAAGGCCTTGATAACACCAATCCCTATGCAGCGCCTTATCAAGGGTGTGAACTGGGATGTGCAGTGGGGCTTCATCTTCAAGAAGACCATTCCACTCTTCTGGTATCCTGCCCACACCATTACCTTTATGCTTCCAGGTGAATTGCGCGTTCTCTTCGCAGCACTTTTGGGTGTTGCCCTCGGTGTGATTCTCGCCATCGGCCTAAAGAAGAAATAGCCTGATAATCAGCAACTATAAGTTTGGCTTATTGGGGTATAATAAAACATTAAGGAAAATCTATTGCAGATTAAAAAAAAGCCCTTATATTTGCACCAGAAACAGAAAAGAAACCAATAAAAATAGATAGAAAATATTAACCTAATAAAACTACAAAGATTATGGCAAAGAAGTTTATTTGTTCAGTATGCGGATATATTCACGAGGGTAACGAGGCTCCAGAGAAGTGCCCATTGTGCAAGGTAGGTAAGGAGCGTTTCAACGAGATGGCTGAGGAGAATGCAGCGTTGGAGTTCGTAACCGAGCATAAGATTGGCGATGGCAAGGTTGATCATCCAGAGATTATGGAGGGCTTGAACAACCACTTTATGGGCGAGTGTACCGAGGTAGGTATGTACTTGGCAATGAGCCGCCAGGCAGACCGTGAGGGCTACCCAGAGATCGCTGAGGCCTTCAAGCGTTACGCCTTTGAGGAGGCAGAGCACGCTTCAAAGTTTGCTGAGTTGTTGGGTGATTGTGTTTGGGACACTAAGACCAACCTTGAGAAGCGTATGAATGCTGAGAGTGGTGCTTGCGCCGACAAGATGCGCATCGCAGCTTTGGCTAAGCAGAACAACTACGACGCTATCCACGACACCGTTCACGAGATGGCTAAGGATGAGGCTCGCCACGGTAAGGGCTTCGAGGGCTTGTACAAGCGCTACTTCGGCAACAAGTAATATACCATCTATAACAACGAAAAATGGGCAATCAGAAGATTGCCCATTTTCTTTACATATATATCAACTACAACGAGTTCTCGATATCCTTGAAGTAGCGGTAGGTAGCCACACGCAACTCCTCGGCTGCAGGGTCGTCACAGACGATGATGCCAGCCTTGTGTAGCTGCAAGGCAGAGATTGTCCACTGGTGGTTGTAGCTACCCTCGATGCCGTGGCGCAAGGCACGCGCCTTCTTACGGCCTGTAGCCAAGATCATCACCTTGCGAGCATCCATAATAGTACCTACACCCACGGTCAAAGCTTTGGTTGGCACTTGTGAGATATCTCCACCAAAGAAACGAGAGTTTACAGCGATAGTATCTGGGGTGAGGGTCTTGATACGTGTGCGAGACTCCAACGAAGAGAATGGCTCGTTGAAGGCGATATGTCCATCCTCGCCTACGCCACCCATAAACAAGTCGATACCGCCAGCCTCAACAATGGCTGCCTCGTATGCCTCACACTCGGCATTCAAATCCTCGGCATTGCCATTGAGGATATGCACATTCTTAGGGTCGATGTCGATATGTGAGAAGAAGTTGTTCCACATAAACGAGTGGTAGCTCTCTGGATGCTTCTCGTCAAGACCAATATACTCGTCCATATTGAACGTAACGACATTCATGAACGACACCTCGCCAGCCTTATGCAAGCGAATAAGCTCCTTATAGGTCTCCAACGGTGTTGAGCCTGTAGGGAGTCCCAAGACAAATGGTGCGTTTGTTACCGCAGCCTTAGCCTTAATCTGATCGACAATATGTCGTGCTGCCCACTGAGCCACCTCCAAGGTGGTATCTTTAATAATTACTCTCATATTATAGTTTTTAACAAGTTCGCATTAATCTATGCCACTAAAACATCTTTACGAAGACCTCGATGGCCTGATACTCTGCCATACCGAGCTTATCGTAGAGCTTAGCGGTATTCTGTGTGCGCTCCTCGGCGCGCTGCCAGAACTCACGGGTGTCGCTACCAGGAAATGGCACGATATCCTTCTGTGAGAGGTGGCGGTAGATGGCGTGACGCTTCTTGAGCATCTCGTCTGGTGAGAGTGGCACGGCCATATCCACCATACCAAGGTTCCACTCCATCCATGCTCCACGGTAGAGCCACAAGTGGCACTCCTCGCGCCAATCGTCATCCTTGGTTACGTCCAATGCCTCAAGGATAGCCTCCATACAGGTACGGTGTGTTCCGTGAGGGTCTGCCAAATCGCCAGCAGCATAGATCTGGTGAGGACGCACCTCGCGCAACAACTTAACGATGATATCGATATCTGCCGAGGTCAAAGCACCCTTCTGGATACCTCCAGTCTCGTAGAATGGGAGGTTGAGGAAGTGGGCATTACTATCGGGGTTAAGGCCAAACGAGCGCACCGCAGCACGGGCCTCAGCGCGACGTATAGCACCCTTGATATCGAGCAACTGGCGAGGCTCTGGCTCACCACGACGCTTTCCGCTAATGACTTTGCCAACCTCTCCAAATATATTGCCAAGACCGAGCTCACGTGCCGTGTCCACATTCTGCAACACCACGTCGTCGTGTACTGCAACATTTCCCGATGTCTGGTAGGCTACGTGTACCTCGTGACCCTGCTCCACAAGGCGGATGAAGGTACCACCCATAGAGATAACGTCGTCGTCTGGGTGTGGCGAGAATACCAACACTCGCTTAGGGTAGGGTAGCGACGGTGCTGGACGAGTAGAGTCGTCGGCATTAGGCTTACCTCCTGGCCAGCCCGTAATAGTGTGCTGGAGGTCGTTAAACACCTTGATATTTACCTTGTCGTAGGTACCGCAGTTCTCAAGCAACTGGCCCAACGAATTTTCGATATAATCCTTATACGTGAGTTTTAGGATAGGCTTATTCACGATGCCACAGAGCCAGACTACAGCTCTACGCACAAACTTATCGGTCCACACACAAGGGCCTACGAGCCAAGGGGTCTGCTCGCGAGTCAATTTCTCGGCAGCATTCTCGTCGATGACCATCTCTATATTGGGGTGTGCCTGCAAGTGGCTGGCAGGAACACGGTCGGTAATCTCGCCCTCGACGACATGTTGTACCACATCGGCCTTATCCTCGCCCCATGCCATAAGCACGATGCGCTCGGCACGAAGGATAGTACCTATACCCATAGTGATAGCCATCTTTGGAGTGTTCTCCAAACCAAAGAATTGGCCTGCAATAATCTTGCGAGAGTTGTGCGAGAGTTCGACGAGGCGCGTGTGCGATTTAGCATAAGAGCCCTGCTCGTTGAAACCCACCTGACCCTCCTCACCAAAGCCAATAATCATAAGGTCAATCTTACGAATCGACTTATCGTAGTTGGCACAATACTCCGAAACCTCACTCTCAGGGATAGTACCATCGATGATATGTACATTCTCTGGCAAGATATCGATATGCTTGAGGAACTCATCGTGGATACGGTAGTTACGGCTCTGCTGCTCAGTGCTCTGGATGGGGTAGAACTCATCCAACGAGTAGACCGCAACATTGCGGAACGACACCTCTCCAGCCCTGTGACGCTTAACCAACTCACGGTAGAGACCCAAAGGGGTACGACCAGTAGTTAAACCAAGAACAAATGGTGGCAACTCCTCATAAATGTCGCGCGCCGAAGCCTCCTCATAGTGTTGCTTGATGAGGCGACAGATAGAGTCTGCTACATACTGGACACCATAATACTCGCTCTCAAAGACACGAGTCGCCATACGCTCGTAACGATGGATAATATCCTTTGGGGCATAATCCTTTACGAGTCCACCATCCTTTGGAAGTTTATACTTGCTCATAGTCTATAGTATTACGTTTATCATATCTCATTAACAATGCTCAAAAAAGTGCAACAACTCTACAATAATTGAGCAGTACCTCAAAATTGTGGCGTCAAATTGGTTATTTGAAACTCTGCATCTCGATTAAGTGAGAATAGATACCTCCCTTAGCCAAGAGCTCCTGGTGTGTTCCCTGCTCGGCAATGCGACCCTCGTTGATTACATAGATGCGGTCGGCATTGTAGATGGTGCTTAGACGATGTGCTATGACAATCGACGTACGACCCTTAAGCAACGATGTCAAGGCCTCCTGAACGAGTTTCTCGCTCTCGGTATCGAGGGCCGAGGTTGCCTCGTCGAGGATGAGGATTTCGGGATTCTTCAACACCGCACGGGCGATGCTAAGTCGCTGACGCTGGCCTCCCGAAAGTTTCGTTCCTCGGTCACCAATATTTGTATCGTAGCCATCCGTAGAGGCCATAATGAAGTTGTGGGCATTGGCCACCTTGCACGCCTCGACAACCTCGTCGTGGGTAGCCGTGGTGCGTCCCAAAAGGATATTGCCCTCAATGCTATCGTTGAAGAGTATGGTCTCCTGCGACACGATGCTCATCTTGTCGCGCAACGACTGCTGGGTATATTGGCTCACGGGCACACCATCGAAGAGTACCTCTCCACACGTCACATCATAAAAGCGTGGGATAAGTTCGCTGAGCGTAGACTTACCACCTCCCGAAGCACCCACAAGGGCAATAGTCTCGCCCTTGCCGATTCTCAACGACACATCCTTCAACACATCCTTCTCACCGTCATACGAGAACGATATATTGCGCAACTCGATAGACTCCTTGAGACCCTCAAACTCCTTAGCGTCCTCGGCATCTTGAATCTCGCTTTCGGCATCGATAATCGTAAAGATACGCTCTCCGGCAGCAACACCCTGGTTGATGTTGGCAAACTGGTCAATAAACGAGCGCAAGGGGCGAGTGATTTGCGAGAAGGCAGCGATGAAGGCGATAAAGCCTGAGCCCGTAACGAGACCCTCACCAACCAACGTACCACCAAAGACAAGGATGATGGATACCGCCGTAATACCCAAGAACTCACTCATAGGCGAGGCGAGTTGCTGACGTTTCGACATAGATATCACCAGACGCGAAAGGTCGTCGTTGATACGCTTAAACTTCTCCACTATAAAGTTCTGAGCATTGTAGCTCTTTACTATTTTTATGCCCGACAAGGCCTCGTCTAATACCGACACCAGGTCGCCAAGACGCTCCTGGCTGCGCTTAGCAGGGAGGCGCAGACGCTTCACTATATTACCAATAATGAAACCCACCAAAGGCAAGAAGATGATGGCAAAGAGCGACAACTGCCACGATATGCTCACCATAAGCACCAAGAAGCCGATGATGAGGAATGGGTCGCGGAAGGCTACTTGAAGGGTGTTGGTGATGCAGTACTGCACCACGATAACATCCTGCGTAATCTTCGAAATGATATCTCCCTTGCGCTGGTCACTGAAGAAGCCCACGTTCATATCCACCACCCTGGCAAACATCTCGTTACGCATCTTTCGCACGGTATTGACACGCAACACCTCAACGGTCATTGCCGAGGCATAACGGAAGAGGTTGCTCAATAGGTTCATTACCACGGTGATAAGGCCGAGTAACAACAAGAACTTCGACACCGAGAAGTTCTCACCGAAGAGCATCGTATAGCAGTACGACATCATAGCATTGAAGCCCGCCTCGTTGAACGACAACTCAGGAAGCGTGTAGCAAGGCGCAAACTTAAAACCTGCCTCCGACCCGAACATAGCGTTCAGAATCGGGATAATCATTGCATAGTTAAAGGTGTTGAAGAGTGCGTGTAGCGCTGCAAAGATGAAGTACGGTATGGTATAACGACTTAGTGGTTTAGCAAAACTCAGAAGTCGGAAATAGGTCTTTAGCATCGTAAAATAGTGTTATAATCCCCTCTTAGAGCATACCCTCTTCGGCATACTCCTTGACATATTTTTCGAAGAGCCTCAACGTCTCCTCCATAGAGAGCATCGACTTGCCTCCTGCAGCGTTCTTGTGTCCTCCGCCATTAAAGTAGCGCTGTGCAAAGATGTTCACGTCGATATTTCCGCGCGAACGCAACGACACACGAATACAGTCGCTATGCTGTGTAAACATAGCCGACATCTTCATCTTCTTTATAGTTAGGGGATAGTTCACAAAACCCTCGGAGTCGCCCTGCTGAAACCAGAAGCGCTTCATCTCATCTGCCTCCAACGACATATGGGCCACGGTGCCATTGTGGAATATCTTCATCTTGCGATTGATGACATAACCAAACAGACGGGCGCGACCCTCGGTGAATGAGTTATATACGTTGATATGTATATCGGGAATAGAGATTCCTGTTTCGGCTAAGATAGATACCACACGGAAGACATCTGGTGTAACACTCGAAAAGGCGAAGTTGCCCGTGTCGGTCATCATTCCGACAAAGAGATTCTCGGCCATACTCTTAGTGATGCAACCACTACCACACATCTGCTCGACGAGCAGAGCCACAAGGTAGCAAGTGCTCGAAGCCTGAGGGTAGGAGATCATAAGATCGAAATCCTCTCCTGGGTCGAGGTGGTGGTCGATGAGGATGCGCTTAGCGTGCTGGTTTTCATCTATTAGTTCGCTCAAGCCCTCCAAGCGCGACATAGTGTGGAAGTCGAGACAGAAGATGAGGTCTGCCCCCTTAACCGCCTTCATAGCACTATCGTCGCTACAATTCTTGTATATCACAATGCTCTGGCAACCAGGCATAAAATCGAGGTAGTAGGGGTATCTGTTTGGTACTATACAGGTCACCTGATGTCCCTTGTCCTGAAGAAATTCCGCCCAGGCCAATGACGAACCTATAGCGTCGCCATCGGGATTGGTATGCGAAAGGATTACTATCCTCTGAGGAGTTGCCAACATCGCCCTTAGCTCCTCAATCTTATTTACTGCTATTTGCATAGTATTATGGTATTATGCCAAAACTTTGCAAATATACGAAAAAATAGTCTAACTAACTAACTTTTTAACGCTTTTATAGAACATAGTTCTATCTCTGCCAGAACAATTAGCCACTTTTTCCTATTTCTCTTCACAAAAAAATGGGGTTACCCAACTTGTGTTGGATAACCCCATCGGTTTGGTTTGTGCGTGAATTACTCAGCAACAACCTCCTCAGCTGGAGCTGCCTCAGCCTCTGCTGGAGCCTCAACCTCCTCAGCGCAGCACTCGCCACACTCGCAAGCCTCCTCAACAACTGCCTCCTCAGCAACTGCCTCGCACTCGCCACAGCACTCTGTGCACTCTGCTGCCTCAGCGCAATCAGCGCACTCCTCACACTTCTGCTGCTTAGCGCCACAAGATACCATCATTGTTGCTGCAGCGAACATTACTGCAAATAGGAAAAACTTTTTCATAGCTATTAAAGTTTAATTGGTTATATGATTTTTCATTACAAAAATAGTAAACCTATTTTAATTTTAAAAATTTTTAGGCAATAAATTACTATTCTTGTACATTTTCTTCTATCAAAACCTCCACAGCAAGGCTATCTATTGGAGATGCTGGTTTTTCGCGCACGTTGGCCAAATCCTCATATCGAATAGTCTCTCGCTTAGGATAAGCCTTTGGATAATAAGGAGTTACCCGTGCCATAAGTATCTGAGCCTCCTCCATCGAGAGACAATCTCCAACCGATATTTTGAAATATGGACTCTCGTAGACCAAGTATGCATTTATTTCGGGAAATTGGCTCTTAAACTCATTCAAGACCCTCTCTGCATTGTCGCCAGCATACTGGCCATTAGCCGAAAAGATGACTACACGGAAACCACTTGTCTCTTTGGCCTTACGCTGACTCTCTACCAAGAGCACCGCATCACGAGTGTCGGAATCCTCAATCACACGCACCCTATTACCCCCCATAGCACTCTGCTCCAACGAACCTATCACTCTATCAAGGTTCTGGGCCATTGCCGTATGGCCAACAAGGAACATAGCGACAATCGCAACAAATATCCTAATTCTATTCATATCCTTACACATTATTATAACATCTCCATAAAGTCTAAAACATCGGCCGAGGTCAAGCCGAGCCAACCAAGCACCTCAACAAGAGTAACACCCTGCACCTCAAAGTTTTTGCGAAACAGCATCGTTCCTCCTCTAAGGTCGATATTGAGGCTCACTTCGTCGATATCGTCCCTGACAAGTCGGCGCAACAGCGTTATCACTGAGAGTGTATTTCGCTTGGTAAACCTCAGTGGAAGCAACACCTCGCCATCGCTCTTTCGGGCCACAACAACCCTGTCGCGTAGCGACACCTGCATACGCACCTCGCCATCGACAACCACATCCAACACCGCACGCTTAAGCACAAGGCGCGAAGCACTCCTATTCTCGACATCGACCCACAGGTTCACACCCGCACTCGACAGATGTGTTACACGCGAAATACCCTTAACCTCTACTCGCTCCTTGAAACGCTCCACAATGGGGCTACCTCCCCTTGCCACGACGGGGCAAAGCAGGGCAAAAAGCAACACAACGAGGCTATGTCTAAAGAGTCTGTGCATAACTACTTAACGCACTACTTCGTAGCATCGTATATGTAGGCGATACCAAAGCTCTGCGAACTGAGTTTCACACTCTTGAAGCCCACCCCCTTGAGTATCTCGGCGAAACGCTCAGGTGCTGGGAACTCCTCAACAGAGTCGGGCAGATAGGTGTAGGCCTGCTTATCCTTAGATATCATACCACCAATACGTGGCAAGAGGCGGTGAGCATATTGGCGATAGACCCAACGCACCAAACGGTTTTTAGGCATCGAGAACTCCAACACCACCAACTTTCCCCCTGGGCGTAGGGTACGATAGATTTCGCTCAGGCCTCGCTCTATATTCTCGAAGTTTCTGACACCGAAGGCCACGGTAGCGGCATCGACACTCTCCGACGCCACCATCGTAAGATTCTCAGCATCACCCTTTTCGAGAGTTATGCGCTTCTCAAGCTCAAGCCTCTTAATCTTCTTTCTTGCCTCGCTGAGCATCTCCTCCGAGAGGTCTACTCCCAAGATATGCGCCTCGTTCACCTTACGAGCCATAGCTATCGCAAGGTCACCCGTACCAGTCGCCACATCCATAATTCGCTGTGGCTTAGCGCGACGAATGATGCGCATAACACGACGACGCCAGATGCGGTCGATATTCAACGACATAATATGGTTCAGACGGTCGTAGGTCGGGGCGATATTGTCGAACATCTCCTCTACCTGCTCCTTCTTTGTCTGCTCTTGGTTATATGGTTTCATAACTTAAAATATATCCTACAAATTACTCGTATCGCATAATCTCCACAGGGGATATGCGTGTGGCAAAGGTCGCAGGAAGCAACATACATAGAAGCGTCACCACGATACTTCCCACGATGGCCAAACACCACCAACCCCAACACATTGCCGTAGGTACGGCATCCAAGAGGTAGCCCTCGGTAGGCAGTGGTATCACACGCCACAGATGCTGAACCAACACTATGACAAAGCCGATGAAGGCTCCCCACAACACTCCTCGAAGAACGATAAACAACGAGCGATAGAGGAATATGCGTAAAACGGCCTTGCGACCCATACCCAAGGCGCGCAAAATGCCAATCATCGTCTCTCGCTCCAATACAATGATTAACAGTGCAGTAGCCATATTCAACAGGGCCACGACAAGCATTATAATCACTACGAGGATTGCCGTTACGTCGTGTGTGGCCAACCAGCCGAACACATCGGGGAAGATATCCTCAATGGTGAAGGCCTCAACTCCTATTCCCTCGTCGAAGTAGAGTGTCACAAACCTGTCGTTTAGCTCCTCTTTGTAGAGCGTGGGATCTGCCCCATCTTCGAGCCACAACTCATAACCCGTGACAACCTCGCTATCTCCATCGTAGAGACGTGCTACGTTGCGCATATCGGTAAAGGCGTAGACCTCGTCTAAGAAGTCTACCCCCGTACTATAGATGCCCGATAGTTCAAACTTATCTCTTAGTATAGTCCCCTTGTGGTCCACGAAGAGCATCTCGACCCTATCGCCCACCACAACATCCATCCTCTTGGCTACACGTTCCGAGAGCATAATATCCTTCGAACGGGGCTCACGGCCAAGGCGTGGAAAACTACCCTCCAGCATACGTTGCTCGAAGAAGTCGGTGTTGTAGAGTGTATCGACACCCTTGAGCAATACACCCACGATATTATCCTGGCTCTTGATTACACCCTCCTTAGTCGTGAAGGGTGATACCCTCTCAACATGTTCATCGACGAATACGCTCTCTATGAGGTCGTTTCGTCCAACTCCAACACCCGACACAACTCCGTGGCTTTGGGGAGCAGTGACCACCACGTCGGAGATGCTCGACGATATAAGCACACCGAGTTCCTGCTTAAAGCCAACAACCACCGAGAGTGTGACGACAATCACAGCAAGGCTCACAGCCGTCGCTATGGTCGCTACACGCTCCATAATACCAGGCTTAGCTCCCTCGCTTCGTTGCGACACACGTCGTGCTATGTAAAACTCCGTATTCAAATTCTTGCGTTATAATCGTACAAAGATATGAAAAGTGGGGGAATTAAACGAAAATCTTTAAATTTTTTCACATTGACAGTTAGATACCGCCTTTTTTTAACTCTTTTCAACACGTCGCTGTTAATAACCCGTCACAACTAATGATAACTTATAGCCTAAGAATTGTTGTTCGTTCACGAAAAATTCTTAATTTTGTGGATGTTTTAATCCTAACCTCGCAAAGTATGGCTAAGCAATATAAGAAATCGGCTGAGAAGAACAGCGAAACATATAACCAACTAATAGGTGTTGATGGTACTGTCCCCCCTCAGGCGACGGAGCTTGAGCAGGCCGTTCTCGGAGCCTTGATGCTTGAGAAGGATGCTATCATCGACGTACAGGAGTATGTCAAGGTGGAGACATTCTACCTTGAGGAGCATAGGATAATTTTTAAGGCTATCCAGGATCTCTCGTTCGAGATGAAGGCTATCGACCTCTTCACCGTCACCGAGCGACTCAAGGCACAGAAGGAGTTGCAAAAGGTGGGAGGTGTAGCATACCTTGCCGAACTTACACAGAAGGTTGCATCGGCAGCACACGTGGAGTTCCACGCCAAGATTATCGCACAGAAGTATGTGCAACGAGAACTTATCCGCTCGGCCACCGAGATTCAACGTCGCTCCTACGACGAAGAGGTGGATGTTACCGAACTTATTGGCTTTGCCGAGCAGGAGATATTCCGTGTCTCTGAGGGTAACGTAAAGCGCTCAGTTCTTGCGGCTTCGGACATCTTGCGTAAGGCCTTGGCACAGATTGAGGAGGCCTCAAAAACTGCGGGCGAGTACAACGGTGTGCGCTCAGGCTTCACCGACATCGATAGTGTCACCCTCGGTTGGCAGCCATCCGACCTTATCATCATCGCGGCCCGTCCATCTATGGGTAAGACCGCCTTCGTGCTTACTATGGCACGTAATATGACCGTGGAGTTCAAGACCCCCGTAGCCTTCTTCTCTTTGGAGATGAGTTCCGTGCAGTTGATGAACCGTCTAATCGTGGCCGAGACACAACTTAGCCCTAAGGCTCTCCGCACGGGTAACCTCACCGACGACCAGTGGAAACACCTTGAGAAGAATACCGTGGAACTCGGCCGCGCCCCACTCTATATCGACGACACCCCAGCCCTCTCGGTATACGAGTTCCGCTCGAAGGCTCGTCGTCTGAAGACTCAGCACGACATCCAGCTTATCATCATTGACTACTTGCAGTTGATGACCGCCTCGACACCTGAAACTCGTGGTAACCGTGAGCAGGAGGTATCTCTCATCTCGCGTACGTTGAAGGCTATTGCCAAGGAGTTGAACGTACCTATCATCGCACTGTCGCAGCTCAGCCGTAATGTCGAGAACCGAGGTGGCTCGAAGCGACCACAGCTCTCCGACCTTCGTGAGTCGGGTGCTATCGAGCAGGATGCCGACGTTGTAGCATTCATCCACCGTCCTGAGTACTACGGACTTACCACTGACGAAAATAATATGTCTACGGCAGGTATGGCCGAGATTATCATCGCTAAGCACCGTAACGGTGAGGTCACAGATGTACCATTGCGCTTCATCAAGGATCAGGCTAAGTTTGCCGATGCCGAGAGTTCTGTCACTGCCACGGCCCTCAACTACTCATCTAATGAGGTCTACGACGAGAGACCATCAATGAGCAATACACCTATGGGTATTCGTCCTGAGGGTGCTGGAGGCTTCTCAAGTGGTATGATGGGAGGTAGTTCGGAGTTCGACATCGCCCCTGCGGGAGGAGCAACAAATGATGAAGCACCATTTTAAACTCTTGATTCTATGTTTGTTCGCATAAATACGGGTGCTATCTCTGGTATTGAGGCTGTGGAGGTCACTGCCGAAGTCAATGTCTCGCAAGGAGGCATCGGCCTCTATATCGTCGGCCTTCCCGACAACACCATCAAGGAGAGTCAAGAGCGTATTGCTGCGGCCTTTGAGAATTCGGGCTACAAGATTCAAACTAAGAAGACTATCGTAAACCTTGCCCCTGCCGACTTGCGTAAGGAGGGTTCACAATATGATTTAGCCATTGCCATAGGTATCCTCGTTGCACAGGAGCAGATACACTCCTCAATGTTAGAGGACTCCCTCTTCATTGGCGAGTTGTCGCTTAATGGCACACTTCGTCCCGTCAAGGGTGTCCTACCCTTAGTGGACTCGGCACGTAACAGAGGGTTAAAGCGAGTGTTTATGCCCGAAGAGAATGTTGCCGAGGGAGCCATCGTTGATGGTATCGAGGTAGTCCCCGTTGCCACACTTGTAGAGTTGTGCGAGATACTCTTAGGACATAGGGAGTACCGTGTAGCCGAGAGTGTACTACCAGCGAAGGAGGAGGAGGGCGACACAGAGTTTATGGAGGACTTCGCCGATGTCAAGGGTCAGCACTTCGTGAAGCGCGCCTTGGAGATTGCTGCCGCAGGAGGCCATAATATAATAATGATAGGCCCTCCAGGTTCGGGAAAGACTATGCTTGCTCGACGTATGCCTTCCATACTTCCTCCTATGAGTTTGGAGGAGGCCTTGGAGACCACAAAGATACACTCCGTGGCTGGCAAGATAGGGGCCCACAAAGGTCTTATTTCGCAACGCCCCTTCCGTGCGCCACACCACCTCGCCTCACAAGTGGCACTCATCGGTGGTGGACAGTCGCCACAGCCTGGTGAGGTGTCATTAGCAAATAATGGTGTACTCTTCCTCGACGAGATGCCCGAATTTGGGCGTAGCGTGCTTGAAGTGTTGCGCCAACCATTGGAGGATAGGAAGATAGCCATTTCTCGTGCTAAATACTCGGTGGAGTACCCCGCAAACTTTATGCTTATAGCCTCTATGAACCCCTGCCCTTGTGGCTACTACACACACCCTACCAAGGAGTGTTCCTGCTCGGCAGCCTCGGTACATAGGTATATGGCACATATATCGGGCCCGCTGATGGATCGTATAGATATGCACATCGAGGTTGTGCCAGTTCTCCTTAGCGAGATATCATCTTCTGAGCGTGGTGAGTCGAGTAGCGAGATACGCAAGCGTGTGATCAAGGCACGCAACATACAGCAGGAGCGCTTCAAGGGGTTGAACATCCACTGCAACGCTATGATGAATAGCGCTATGTTGCGACGCTTTGCTCCGCTGGATAAGGATAGCCGAGCGCTGTTGGATATGGCTATGTCGCACCTCAACCTCTCGGCTCGTGCCTACGACAGAATCATCAAGTTGGCCCGCACCATTGCCGACATCGAGGGCAAGGAGTGTATCGAGCCAACACATATATCCGAGGCCATAGGCTACCGCTCGTTGGATCGTGAAAATTTGGGTCGTTAGTTGCATAAACATTGTGCAACTCGCTCATTGATAGAGATAAACTTTAAAAATTAGGTGTTATGAGTTTCTTTAAATCTTTTGCTGCTTCATTGCTCGCTTGGGTCATTGGTGTAGCAGTGCTTATTATTGGATCGGTATCAGTTATGGTTGGCGCTCTCCTTTCGATGGAGTCGTCTCAGAAGCCCATAGAGAAAAATACTATTTTGTATATAGACCTCAACGAGGCTATCATCGACTCGCCACTATGCTCGCCACTGAGCACCATAGATGCTGCAAACCTATCGGTTTCGGAGTCTTTGACCCTTGTTAAGGCCCTTGCTGCGATTGATTATGCAGCCACAGATCCTAATATCAAGGGTATTTGTATCTCCTTGGTGAATAAAGACAATACAAATATTGCTAACTTGGAGGAGTTGCGCAAGGCTCTTCTTCGTTTCAAGAGCTCTGGCAAGTTTATCGTTGCCTATAGCAACAGTTACAGCCAGTATGAGTACTACCTAAGTTCCGTTGCAGACAACATCGTTCTCAACCCTGAGGGAGGTCTCGACTGGCGAGGTGTAGGTCTCAGCACTATATTTTATAAGGGTTTGCTCGATAAACTCGATATCGAGGTTGTTATCTTCAGACCTACGGTTTGCAAATATAAGAGTGCCGTTGAGCCATACTTCTTAACTAAGATGTCTGAGGCGAACCGCAAGCAGAACGAGGCTTTGGCTAACTCTATTTGGAATAGCATCTGCGATGATATTTCGGAGGTGCGAAACATATCTAAAGAGATGCTTATGCAGTCTGCACGAGATATGAGTATCGTCTTTGCCGAGGATGCCTTGCGTGTGGGTATGATTGATGCTGTGGCCCACGAGGACTATATGAATACGCTCTACGATGGCTATGGTGTTGAGCGCAACGATATGGGCCTACATAACACTATCACATTTGGAGAGTATGCTTCGTTGATTGATTGCAACACCCTCACCACATCTGTTGGTAATGAGCCATACGCTATGAATAGCCTTGTTGCTATCATCTATGCTGATGGCCAGATTGTCGATGGTAACCTCTACGAAGATAACTCTGTCTATGGCTCACGCTTAGCCACAGAGTTGCGTCAGGCACGTCTCGATGAGGATACTAAGGCTGTAGTTCTTCGAGTGAACTCCCCTGGTGGCTCTGCCCTCGCATCGGAGGTAGCATGGCGAGAGATGGTACTCCTTCAGCAGGTAAAACCTGTGGTTGTCTCTATGGGTTCTATGGCAGCAAGTGGTGGTTACTACATCTCTGCTCCTGCAGACTACATCTTTGCCGATAACACCACCCTCACGGGTTCTATCGGTGTCTTCGGTATGATTCCAAATATCAATAACTTCCTACGTTACCGCCTTGGTATCACCATCGATGGTGTTGGCACATCGCCAGCAGCACTCGGTATGTCTCTCTTGGAGCCACTGAGCAATGAGCAGAAGGCCTTCATCACTAAAGGTGTTGATAGAGTCTATACCACCTTTACTTCACACGTTGCCGAGGGTAGAAATATGAGCATCGAGGAGGTCTATAATGTTGCCGAGGGTAGAGTATGGAGCGGTGTTATGGGTAAGGAGTGTGGCTTAGTAGATGCCATAGGTGGTATCAACGAGGCTATTGGTAAGGCTGTGGAGTTGGCAGATATCGCTAACAACTATACCATCTATGAGTTTGTAGCACCTTTGACACCTTTCGAGGAGTGGCTCAATAGTTTTGGTACACAGTACGCCACTCTCTTGGGGTTGGATTTCAATATCTATGGCAAGGAGTTGTGTAGTATGATTGAGGAGGTGCCTGTGGTATTCACCACTCAAGGTATTCAGACCTTGCATCCAGGTAATTTGAAGATAGAGTTTTAATAATATAAATATAGGTATGAACGAACAATTAGAGGCGCTTTTACGCACCATAATACACCCTGAGACGGAGCATAATATCGTCGATAGTGGTTTTGTTGATCGCGCAGATATGGGTGAGGATGGCTCTATTGCCATAACCCTTCGTTTCCAGAAGGCTCGCGACCCATTTGCTCAGCGCATCAAGCAACGAGTAGAGCAACTTATCGCAACTACGTATCCCGATAAGCGTTCTATAGTTATCATCCGTGAGGCAGCACCAAAGCCTCGCCGTCAGGAGAATGTAACCACCACAACCGAGATAACCAATATCATTGCTATTGCTTCGGGCAAGGGTGGTGTAGGAAAATCTACCGTTACGGCAAATCTCGCCGTAGCACTCCGCCAGCGTGGTTATAATGTAGGTATTTTGGATGCCGATATATATGGTCCTTCGCAGACTAAGATGTTTGGCGTAGAGGGTTATATTCCAGAGGCTGAGCGCGATGAGGAGGGTCACGACTTTATCATTCCTGCACAGTCGTTGGGTATAACCATTATGTCGATTGGCTTCTTCATTAAGCCTACGGATGCCCTTATGTGGCGAGGAGGTATGGCTGTGAATGCTCTACACCAGCTCATCCACCAGACTCGTTGGGGTAAGTTAGACTACCTATTGGTGGATCTCCCTCCAGGAACAGGAGATATACACCTCTCTATTATCAATGAACTCAAGATTTCGGGTGCTGTCATCGTCTCTACCCCTCAGCAGGTTGCCGTAGCAGATGTGGTGCGTGGAGTTGAGATGTTTAGACACGAGCAGGTAAACATCCCTGTTTTGGGTGTTGTGGAGAATATGGCGTGGTTTACTCCTGAGGAGCTACCCGACAACCGCTACTACATCTTTGGCAAGGGTGGTGCTAAGCGTTACGCCGAGGAGGCTGGCATCGAGTTACTCGGACAAGTACCTATCATTCAATCTATTATGGAGGGAAGTGATAATGGAAGTCCAGCCACAGGTGTAGATATGCGCGTAGAGGAGTTTTATCAGTCTATTGCCGAAAAGGTTGTTGAAAAACTACCTGCGGAGTGTTGAAAAGTAGGTTGATAAAATTTGTGAAAAAATTGAAAAATAAATTTGATATTTCAAAAGGGGCGCTGTATATACGCCCCTTTCTTTTTTGCAAGTAAAAAGAATAAATTATGTTTCAACACCGAACATCAAACCTTCACCCCACTTACCAACCATATATGTTAATAATTTTAGGGTGTTAATTTGTTAATAAACTTTCTAACACCTGTTTATTATTTTTATTAAGTATTTGATTTTTAAAAATTTAAAACGTAATAAATAATAACAAAAAAAATGAAAATTGTTTATAACTAAATTCACACAAGGTTACTAACACTTTCAACAGCTATTATTATTCTTTATATTTTCTATTAATATTAAAATAAGTATATAAAAATAAAAAACTAATGTTGAAAAGTGGGCTTGGTTGGGTAGAAATAAAAATCCCATCCTTTGGTGTGGATGGGATGATATGATATAGATAAAAAGGAGATTAACGTCCTGTTGAGCCAAAGCCGCCAGCTCCTCGTTCCGTCTGGTCGAGTGTTTCAACCTCGTCCCACTCCACCTTTTCGTGACGGGCAACAACCATCTGTGCTATGCGCTCTCCACGATTGATAGTAAACTCCTGATTCGATAGGTTTACTAAAATAACCTTTATCTCTCCGCGATAGTCTGCATCGATAGTTCCGGGGGAGTTAAGCACCGTAATACCAAACTTAGCAGCCAAACCACTACGTGGGCGTACCTGTGCCTCGTAACCATCGGGGAGTGCTATAGAGATTCCCGTTGGTACCATTGCTCGCTCCAATGGGCCAAGGGTGATTGGCTCGGTGATATTTGCCTTGAGATCCATACCTGCCGACTGCTCCGTAGCATAGAAGGGGGTCTCAAAGTCCGATGAGTTTACTATTTTTACCTTCATAGATACCATTATTTAAAAGTTTCTACCACAAAATTAAAGAATAAAAAATGATTTTCAAAACTCGCAGTAGTGGGAGTGAATAAAATTTCCTACATTTGTAGTATGTTTTATACCCTATTCTAAATATAGAATACCCCGCCGTATAGTTTAAATAATAGATAATAACCTATAAAAATAGATACAATGAGAATAAAACAACTTTTCCTACTATTCGCTGTAGCGATACTTATGGTGGCGACCTCTTGTGTGGAGGATAGTCATACCGATACCCCTACACCTCCATCTACCGAGGATCCTACCGCAAAGTCTTTCTTCGATGTAGAGATTAGTGATGTCACACGTTCAACTGTGACTTTTAGTGTTAGACCTGAGAATTTGGAGGGTGACTACCTCTGTATTATCAAGGAGGCTGAGGAGGTTGATGAGTTCCTAAAAGATGAGTATATAGTTACTACCATATTCCAAGAACTATCGAACGAAGCCTATGAAATGGGAAAGACCCTTGAGGAGTATATGCCACAAATCATAGACCGTGGTATTGTGGAGAGTGTAACCTACTCAGGTTTGGATATAGATGCCGAATACTATATCCTTGTCTTTGGTGTTGATGCTGCGGATTATTACAATTGTAATACGGAGTTGGTAAAGTGTGGTTTTAAGACCTTGGCCGTGGAGCAGATGGAGTGTACGTTCGAGGTGAATACAACGGTAAAGGATAACAACGTAGTATTTAATGTTAAGCCATCCGACAAGGAGATCTTGTGGTATCTATGTACTATGACAAAGGAGCAGTACGACTACTACACCTCGGAGAGTGGTTATGGAATGACTGAAAACTATTTTTACGAGTACTTTTTCCAGCAGGATATAAATGCCTATCTACAAGTAGGTTATAGCGAATCAGAGATTGTTGAAGCCTTGATACATAGTGGAGACTTAACCTTAGAGGCTAAGGGGCTCAAAGAGAAGAGTACCTACTACTACCTCATTGCGGGCCTTATCCTCGATAGTGAGGGTATCGTTATCACTACCCCTATAACCAAGGGTGAGTATGTGACTAAGGGTGCAGAGAAGTCGTCTATGACCTTCGATATAGAGGTGTGGGATATTGGTCAGTTGAGTGCGTCGGTACGTATCACCCCTTCGAATAATAGTGAGAAGTATTGTGCTTTGATTCAACCCTGGGATGGAGTTACAGAGGCTCAGGACTTGATGCATCAGTTGGTTGAGCAGTGGGGAGGCTGGATGGATATAATGGCCGACGATAAGGGTGTTGTTGAGCACTCTGGCTCTAATGCCTTCCAACTACCAGCTCCCGATACCTACTACTACGTCATAGCCTTTGGTTATAATGGTGGTATCACCACTGATGCCTATATGAAGACCTTTAAGACTCTTCCTGGAGGCTCTGTCGAGGAGGTAGAGTTTACCATTACTACAAATTCGGTGTCGCCTTATGGTTTTAAAATGAATATCAAGTCGAGCGACCCGACTATATACTACCTCCCAGGTGCGTGCAAGAGGGAGAACTATAACGAGGAGGAGTTCAAGCGTATAGAGCGTGAGAATTTCGACTATATCTTTGAGGAGACCTATAAGTTTAACCCATCTATCACCATTGCAGAGCTCTTGGATCAGTACTACTATAGAGGAGATGTCTCTGTAGAGGTTTCAGGTTTGGACCCCGATACCGAGATTATGGGATATATTATGGTGATGGATATTCACACTGCCGATGTGGTTAGGTGTATAACCTTCGACAATATAGCCCACACCGACACTTTGGGTATTACAGCACCCGTAGTAGAGTTGGTGGGTTACTATTCTGGAGATGATGAGAATGGAACTATCTTCAATGATAAGAGTGCTACTCAGGGTAGGGTGATTACAGTTGTTAAGTATAACAATTTAGATAACGTGCGCACACTCTTTACCACAATGGTTGAGGGTGATTGCTCGAACCTGACAACCTATTCAGATGCCGAGATATGGAGTTTAACTACTGGCTATTGGGCTACGTGTAGTGTGAATCAGCCATACACATTCTATTTGGTAGATTGGAATGTGGAGCAGACAGCCTTAGCCTATGCAACAGATAATAGTGGTAAGGTAGGAACTATCGGAAGATTATTGACCTTACCAACGGCAGATAATAAGGGTGACATCGAAGAACTTCGAGAGTTATATGATAGTCTCAAAGAGACTCGTAGTAGCGGTGTGGAATTAGAGTCTGTGGTTGTGAAGATGTAAGAAGCAACGACTAAAAAGAAAAGTGTGTACAAAATTTATTGTACACACTTTTTTTAATCTAATTAAGTGATTTACTATGCGTTACCCTTACCACTAAAAGGCTCAATATTCATCTTGCGCTGAACATTTATTGGGCCTACGTTGCTCTCGTATCGAGATACATTCTCCTGCAAAGTGAGCATAAGGCGCTTGGCATTCTCTGGAGTAAGGATCACACGGCTCTTAACATTTGCTTGACTTAGGCCTGGAAGCATCGTTGCGAAGTCGAGGATAAACTCCGAAGGTGAGAATGTGATAATCGATAGATTGCAGTAGTTGCCCTGACCTACCTCTTCGCCGAGGTGTATATTAATCTGCTGGCTCTTTTTCTCTGTCATAGTACAAAAATTTTATGTTATTAATTACCTAATTTCGGAGTGGATGTGAGGGTAAACAATTGTTGTAGTTTCCCAAAAATCATCGTAAAGATAGGAAATAATTTTATTTCTTCAAAATATAGAATTTATACTCGACGGAATAGTCTGTGGTATGGTTATTTTACTAAACCTCTATACAAAGTATAGTTCGGTGGGTTGAGGTATAAAAAATTAGGCGCACATATTTTTTTCTTCGCTCACCTTTTCGTAACTTTGCCCCAAATATGCTCATCGAAAAAAAAGAGTAGTTTCGATGGAGGTATTAAGAATTTTTAGACTATGATAGTTGAGTTGCTAAAAATACTCTTTGGAGGACTTTGTGTCGGCCTTGCTTCATCTGTTACGGTGGGCCCTGTGGCTGTGTTATGTATCCAGCGAACCTTGAGTAAGGGTTACTTTTCGGGTCTCTTTTCGGGTCTTGGTGTTGCCCTTGCCGATACCTTAATGGCTATCTTAGCCTTTTCTGTCTATGCCCTGTTGAAGAACTATATCGATGCCTATAGCACCATAATCCAACTTATCGGAGGATGCTTCGTGGTTATTGTCGGTATCTTGATATTTTTGAAAAACCCAGTACCTCAGATACGTAAGAACCGTGCTGGCCATAGCGCCCTCTGGCAGGATTTCGGCTCTATGTTTGGTTTTACGTTGGCAAATTTTGTGGTGGTAATACCATATATCTTGGCCTTCTTCACGATGTTTAATATCGACCTCGACCTCTCTACCGAGGGTATGACAATGGCCGCAGATGGGGGATTTTATGGCAAAAGGATAGTAAATAACGTCTTAGTCTTGGGAGGTTTCCTGCTCGGAGCAATAGTTTGGTGGTTGGCCCTAACCTCCACCATCAACCTCTTCCGTAAGCGTTTCCGCCCTCGCCATATGCTCACCATCAACCGCATTGCAGGAGTGGTGATTTCGGCTCTGGGTATAATAACAATAATCTCTGTAATAATTAGTTAGCAATGGATAGAAAGCGAATTATAATAGCCATCGATGGTCATTCGTCGTGTGGTAAGAGTACCTTTGCTAAGGCTATAGCAGCGCGTCTCGGTTATATCTTCATCGACACAGGGGCTATGTATCGTGCTGTTACGCTCTATGCCTTGGAGAATAGTATCATAGAGAATGGTATTGTCGATGAGGAGCGCATTAAGTCGAGCCTCGGAGATATAGATATCGATTTTCGCTTCAACCCACAGCGTGGTGCCAGCGACATCTACGTCAATGGCGACCTTGCCGAGGGTAAGATTCGTACTATCGAGGTTAGCAACTGTGTGAGTGCAGTAAGTAGCATTGCCGAGGTGCGCTCTAAGTTGGTTGCTATACAACAACAGATGGGCCGTAAGGGTGGTGTTGTTATGGATGGTCGAGATATTGGTACGGTGGTCTTCCCCGATGCCGAGATTAAGATCTATATGACTGCCGACCCTATGGTGCGTGCCGAGCGACGCTTCAAGGAGCTTACCGTTAAGGGTGACAGCGTCACCTTGGAGGAGGTTTACGACAATGTGGTGTCACGTGATAAGGCTGATATGACACGAGCAATCTCTCCGCTACGCAAGGCCGACGATGCTGTGGTTTTGGATAACTCCTATATGAGTGTTGAGGAGCAGATGGCTTGGTTCGACGAACTCTATAAATCGGTAGTTGAAGCATAACGAAGAGAGGAAGATTTTTATGAAGGTTACCATAGATCCATTTTCAGGATTCTGCTTCGGTGTGGTGCGTGCCATTGGCGAGGCTGAGGAGGCTTTGAAACGCAGAGAGGTTGTCTATTGCCTCGGCGATATTGTACACAATCGAGTCGAGGTACAGCGCTTGGAGAATATGGGCCTTAAGACCATAAGTCACCAAGATATAGCAAACCTCGGAGGCCAAACGATGCTTATTCGTGCCCACGGAGAGCCACCACATACCTATCAGCAGGCCGAGAGCGTTGGTATAGAGGTTATCGATGCCACTTGTCCTGTCGTTGCTCGCCTTCAGCGCTTGGTGCGTGAGGCCTATAGCAAGATGCAGAGCGTAGGAGGTAGGGTAGTGCTTTTGGGTAAGCGAGGTCACGCCGAGGTTATTGGCCTTACGGGTCAGGTAGGCGATGATGTCGTTGTTGTGGAGCGTCTGGAGGATTTGGATGGATTGAACTATACGCAACCGATCTACCTTCTTTCGCAGACCACCCAGAGTATCGAACTCTTTGAGAGCATCGCCGAGCATATCCGAGAGCGTATGACCGATGGTGTGGAGTTTGTGGTTAATGACACTATTTGTCGCCGTGTGGCGGGCCGTGAGCAGGGCTTGAAGGAGTTCTCGAAGAGTGTCGATGTTGTGTTGTTTGTCTGTGGCAAGAAGTCGTCGAATGGCCGAGTGCTATCTGATGTATGTCGTTCGGCAAATAGCGCTTGTTACAATATCGAGGAGGCCTCGGAGATTAAGGCAGAGTGGTTTGAGGGTGTTGAGAGTGTAGGTATCTGTGGTGCTACATCCACCCCTCGTTGGCTTATGGAGGATGTTGCTCAAGCGGTGGCAACGATGACAGGGGCCGAGATAGTGGATGATGTTGAGGAGAAGTAAAACATTGAAATATAAAAAGTTATGAGATATATAATTAGGTCACTAAAATATTTGATATTTATCTCCGTTTTGTATGTGATACTGACGGCTGTTATGACTTACATCTCATATCCACAGGTTGATTTGTGGATGATGCTCAAGATGCAGATGCTCACCGAGCGTGGAATAATGCTTGTTGTAGCCTTGGTGGTGTTGTCGTTGTTCTACCCACGCTTTGGCTTTATGAGCCGCACGGTGGCTAATTGTACCTTTGCCAACGATGTTGTGCGCATAGATAATGCTATGGCACTCTATGGCTTTGAGTTGGAGCGAGAGGAGGGTGGCATCCGCTACTATCGTGCCAAGGGCTTTTTCCGTCGCTTGACCTTCTTCTATGAGGATAGAATTGAGGTGCGTGAGGCTGAGGGTGTGGTGGTTATCGAGGGTATCCGTCGTGCTGTGGCGCGCATAGCCTTCCAGTTGGAGGCGTATATCCACAATAGCAGATTCGAGGAGAAGTAATCTATTATGAAACAAAGGGTTATAGGTTGTAGAGGGCTTATGTATTCGTTGTTGGCTATGCTCTGCTTGGCAGTGGCTGTCGAGGCTACGGCACAGGAGGTGGAGCGCGAGAGGGCCGACTTCGAACTTGGTCGTGCTACGGAGATATTGGCCAACATAATGCGAGAGTTCGAGGTTGGCTTTGTTGATGAGGTTAAGGTTGATGACCTTCTCAACTCTGCCGTTATGGGTATGGTGATGAGTACCGACCCCTACTCGGAGTACCTCTCGGAGGAGGATATGAACGACTTTGAGGTTCTCACTACGGGTCGCTATGGAGGTGTTGGCTCTACGATTCGTCAGAGGGGCGACTACGTAATCTTTGCACAGCCTTATCAGGGTTCACCCTCGGATAAGGCGGGCATAAAGATTGGCGATAAGATAGTTAGCATCGATGGCTACGATATGAAGGGTGCAACGGTGAAGGATGCCAGCGACAGGCTCAAGGGCGAGCCAGAGACCTTTGTGGAGGTTGTCATCAAGCGCAATATTGGAGGCACGATTGATACGTTGAGACTCTGCCGTGAGCGTATCTCCATCCCCAGTATACCATATAGTGGCATCATCCGCGATGGTGTTGGCTATATCTCGCATAACGACTTTATCGAGGGTAGTTACGACGAGATGCGCCGTGCCGTGGAGCGTCTTATGGCCACCGACTCACTCAAGGGTATAGTCCTTGACTATCGCTCGAATGGTGGTGGAGTCTTGCAGGAGGCTGTCGATATCCTTTCACTCTTCTTGCCTCGCAATGAGAGAGTTGTATCAGTTAAGGGACGAGATAGTTCGTCGCTCCATACCTATAGCACGCGCTACGCCCCTTTGGCTGAAGATGTCCCTATCGTAGTGCTTGTCAGTGATTTATCGGCAAGTTCTTCTGAGATTTTGGCTGGTGCGCTCCAGGACTTGGATCGTGCCGTAATTATGGGTCAGCGCACTTACGGCAAGGGTCTCGTTCAGGGAACACGCTACTTAGGTTATAACAGTTATCTCAAATATACCACCTCGAAGTATTACATACCTTCGGGTCGTTGCATCCAGTCGCGCGATTACTCTGATTTGCGCAACAGGGGAGGCATTAAGAGCATTCCCGACTCGCTGATTTCGGAGTATGCCACACGCAATGGACGACGTGTGTGGGATGGTGGAGGCATAGTCCCCGATGTGAAACTCGAACCAGAGTATGTGAGCCGTTTTGCCACGACGCTCTATCAGTTAGGCTTTATGGATGATTGGGCAGATGAGTATATGCAACGCCACCACGAAGAGAGAGTTGATCCTCGCACCTTCGTCATTAGCGACCAGGAGTACGAGGACTTTTGTCGTTTCCTTCAGGATAAGGATATCCCCTATGAGTCGGGAATTCGCAAGGCGTTAGTAGCCTTGGAGAAGGCCGTGCAGGAGGATCTCTATGCCGAGGAGCTTGGTCCTGTGATAGAGTCACTCAAGGCGAGCATCAAGGATGATACTGCCTTAAATCTTGAGCGCTACCGCGATGAGATAATCGAGACGCTTAGCATACAGATTATACTTCGCAATGGTTATCTGTGTGATGTCGAGGAGCGTGTAGCCGTAAAGGATGAGGCTGTTGAGAGAGCAATAGAACTCCTCATCGATAGCGAAGAGTACAACCGCATACTTAGAGAGCAACATCTCGAAAAGCACTAGTAATCAGTGATATAATCCCATAAGGAAGTAGCAAGACCTATGAATCTATCGAGCCTACGTCTCCCCAGAGAACTCTTCACCACACGTCGTCACCTATTGGTTATCGTTGTGGGGTTGGCTCTTGCTGCGCTCTCGGTATTCTATACGTGGAGGGTCTCGGTGGATATGAAGCACGAGGATGAGTTGGCTATCGAGAAGTTGCGCCAGGATGAGCGCAATGCTGTGGAGATGTGGGAGGATGTCTTGCGTAATACCAATATCGGTGGTCAGGTCATCTATAATCCCGAACTGCTCAATAAGATGGCCGAGCATACCAACGTGCCACTTATCATCGCCGATGAGCGACTCAATGTGTGGGTGACAAACCTTCCAGAGGAGATTGTGGGAGATAGCCAGCGCCTCAAGCAGGAGATTATGGCTATGAGCCAGAGTAACAAGCCTATATCGGTGTCGTATGGTATTGTGCATCGCACTACGCTGACCATCTACTATGGCACGACCGACTACGAGACATTGGTGTCAAGTGCCCACCGCAACGCCTTGGTCTTCTTCCCCTACGTACAACTCATCATCATCATCATCTTTGCCATCTTTGCCTATATCGCCTTCTCCTCGACTAAGCAAAACGAGCAGAATCGTGTGTGGGTAGGTTTGGCCAAGGAGACAGCACACCAACTCGGCACCCCCACCTCGTCGCTCTTGGGATGGATAGAGTATCTCAGGGGTCAGCCCGTCGATCAGATGGCTGTGGAGGAGATGTCGAAGGATTTGGCCCACCTGATGAAGATTGTTGATAGGTTCTCGAAGATTGGCTCGGAGACACAACTCGTGCCTATGAATATAAACGAGGTTGTGGGAGACACGGTAATCTATTTCCGTCGTCGCATACCTCGCAACGTGACACTCAACTATAATGGCTTGGCTATGGCCCCTATATCGGTATCGGCCAACCCAGCACTCTTTGAGTGGGTGATTGAGAACTTGATGAAGAACTCGTTGGATGCTTTGCAGGGCCAAGGAGTTATCGATGTGTCGATAGGCGAGAGTGGCAACGAAGTCTTTGTGGAGGTTAGCGACACGGGTAAGGGTATTCCTAAGAGTAATTGGACTACTATTTTCGAGCCTGGTTTTACCACTAAGACACGAGGCTGGGGCTTGGGCCTCTCACTCTCACGTCGCATAATCGAGGACTACCACCACGGCCGTATTGCCGTTGTGCGTTCGGAGTTGGGCAAGGGTACAACCATACGTGTAACACTTAAACGCGGAGAGAGCGATGAATAACCATACGATGGATACATACTTAGAGGAGGGTTATCGTGCGGTGAGTGGTGATGCACTCTTCGGGCGACAATCTGTCGTTGGCGATGGTATCGTACTCTTTGAGGGCGGTTATCGTGAGGCCACCGCTGCGGAGCTCTTTGGCTCATTCTCGGAGGTTGCTCCCTTGGGCGCACCTCACCCCTTCATCCCTGAGATGACCGAGGAGCCACTCTTCCACGTTATCGTACTTGTCACGCTGGTTGTCTATATCAATATGTTACTTCGTTCGTGGAGGTTTATTAGTGCTATCTATGGCAATGTACTGAGCAGCCATAGCGAGGAGCGTATGGGGTCTGAGGGAGGAGTGTTGCCACTACAGCGATTCAAGCAGATAGCCACGGTCATCGGCTCTATGGCTCTTGCCTTGGGTTTTGTGCGCTTAGCCGATGGTGTTATTTCGCCAAATTCACCAATCTACATTCAGGGCCTTGCTCCCTATGCTACGCTTGTGACATTGCTCTTCGTCGTGGTCTTCGTGGCGTGGTTCTATTCGTTGCATAGAGTTGTGGAGTGGGTAACCAATAGCGATGTTGCTCAGAGCCTTGCCTCGGTGGGTTATATCAATTTCGTTCGCTCCGTAGTCATCATCTACCCCATCGTGGCGGTGTGGCTCTTGGCCGAGCAACAGGTTAGCCAGGTGGTCAATGTGGTAGTCATTGTGGTTGCGGTGCTGATGTTATTATTGTACTTAAAGGATACTTTTTTGCTCTTTATTGAAAAAAGAGTTCCAATTTTGTATTGGATTTTGTACCTTTGCACCGCAATTTTGCTTCCTTTAAGTTTTCTTGTTCACCTACTTCCAGCCCGTTTGGGATGGTTGGTGTAAGGGAGATATGCTAAGTATCAACGAGATACATAAATAGCGGAGGAAAATAGCAACGAATTGTTGTGGCGATAAACTGAAATAAGTTGAAAAAATAAATATAGAGCTAAATTGAAGATAAGTAAGATTTTGGTATCACAGCCCCGTCCGGCTGTAATAGAGAAGTCTCCCTTTTATGAGTTTTCTCAGACACACGAACTCAATATCGACTATAAGCCGTTGATACGTGTTGTTGGTGTTTCGTTGAAGGAGTTCCGCGCTCAGCGCACCGAGATTCTCGACCATACAACAATGATTTTCTCATCGCGTACTACCATCGATAGTTTCTTCCGCATCTGCGAGGAGGCGCGCATCACCGTACCAGAGACAATGAAGTACATCTGTAATACGGAGGCTGTGGCGCTCTACCTGCAGAAGTATATCGTCTATCGCAAGCGTAAGATATCGTTTGCCGATGGTACGTTCAACTCGTTGGTAGAACTTATCGTTAAGCATAAGGACGAGAAGTTTATGCTTGCCCTGACTGAGCCCTTCAAGCCAGAACTTCCAGAAACTCTTGCGAAGTTGAAGTTGTCGGTATCGCCAGTGGTCTTTGCCCGCACCGTCTCGGCAGATATGTCGGATTTGCACCCTGAGGAGTACGACATCATCGCTCTCTACTCGCCTAACGATGTTAAGGCTCTCACGGAGAATTTCGATATTGAGAAGTTGCCCGTCGTAGCGACCTTTGGTGAGGCTACTTTGCGTGCAGCAAAGGAGGCAGGCCTTAAGGTAAAGGCTTCAGCACCATCCCCTGAAGCACCATCTATGGTTAAGGCCCTGGATATCTATTGTACAAAGATGGAGGAGGGTGTTGCAATCGACGATGCTGTGGTTAAGGAGGATAAGGACAAGGAGGAGTTCATCCGTGCCCAGCAGAGCAAACTTCAGAAGAAGAGCCGTACAAGAACCCCAAAGAAGGAGGCTTAATAGTTAGTATGTCAGATGGTTACACATTTCCCGCGAGTGAGCGCATAAAGTCTAAGGCTGTGGTGGGTCGTTTGTTTAATGCGACTACAGCCAAGGTGTTTGCGTACCCGGTAAAGTGTCTGTATATTATAGAGAAGAGTACCTCACCAGGAGTTGAGGTACTCTTTTCTGTGCCTAAGCGTAACCATAAGAGGGCTAATGTCCGCAATCGTCACAAGCGCCTTATGCGTGAGAGTTATCGCCTCTCAGAGGTTAGGCGCAAGCTTCAGGCTTTGGCCGAGGAGCGTGGCTTGGCCATTCGCATAGCCTTTGTCTATATATCTAAGGAGGAGTTACCCTATAATCCAGTCTGTGATGCAGTCACCAAACTTTTGGCAGAGGTTGTGGAGTTATGTTAAGCGAGGCCTCGCCCTCCCCTTCATACTCCTCGTGCGCTTCTATCAGCTCTGCATCTCGCCTCTGAAGCCACCTTGTTGTCGCTTCACCCCCACCTGTTCACAATATGCCATCGAGGCACTCCGCAAGCATGGCCCTATCAAGGGGCTCTACCTCACCGTGCGCCGCCTCCTACGTTGCCACCCTTGGGGTGGCTCAGGCTACGACCCCGTACCTTAGGGAAGAATATCTATGATGGCGATTTCGCCGTGTGTGCCAATGCGGAATGGTGGCCCCCAGAGTGAGAGACCACTGGACACAAATGCTTGGGTATGGGACCATTGGCGGTAACCACAACTCTGTTCGTACATCCTATCAACAATCCAATTCAAGGGCCATACCTGACCACGATGGGTATGTCCTGAAAGGTGTATATCCACCTGCATAGAGTCGCTAATGGCGATGTCGTAGGGTTGGTGGTCAAGGAGTATTGTGGGTAGTGATTGGTCACAATGCGAAAGTAGCGACTCTATCGTGGCTCTATCTCTGTTCGACCTGTCGTCGCGGCAGAGGAGTTGTATGCCCGACTCAAGGCGAACGACACTGTCGCGTACAAGGCGTACGGGAGTGGTGGCAAGATACTCCTCACAGGCCTTAATACCGCTTATATATTCGTGATTACCAGCCACCATATATACACCCTCAGGCGCTGTAATGCGCTCAAACTCAGCACACATATCCGATGCCTTGACTGGCTTGATGCTATTGTCGATGAGGTCGCCTACGACCACTACAACATCGGCCTTTTGTGTGTTTATCAAATCGACGTAACCAGCCAAATCCTCCCTATCAGTACCATAGCCTAAGTGTATGTCGCTAACCATAGCGATACGGCAGGGTGTGGCCATCTCCTTTTGCGTCGTTATGGTCATCTGCTTCACCCTTGGGTGGCGATGGTTATAGTATCCGTAGGTGAGCAGTAGTAGGGTTATGCCTAAGGCGCACCACGTGCCGTAGTGGAACGATGGTACGATTAGGTGTATGATATCGACGAGGAGGGTTGCTAAGGTCATATATAGCAGGAAGACCAACCACGCAGAGCCAATGTTGAAGAGTATGCGTGTCAGTGGCTCTATGGCGGTTGCATCGCGCAAGGCCATAGCGACAAATAGGGCTATGGCGCAGAGCCAAAAGAGAGTGCCAAAGGCGATGCGAATACCTATGGGAAGTGTTGATAATAAGGATATTAGTCGCACAAAAAGGTACACATTACTACCTAAGTACAGAAGCAATAATGCAATACCCATCCACAACATATCTCAACTATTTTGTTATTCCGCGCTTGGTAGCCTCCTCCTCCATAAGTTTGTAGGCCGCGTCGTAGTCGTTAGGGATTATGCCATCGAGGATAGCATTCTTAATGACCTCCTTAATCTCGCCAATTACCGAGCAGGGGGGTAGGTTGTAGGTCTGCATTATGAGGTCACCCGAAATCGGGGGCTGGAAGTTGCGTACTCTGTCGCGCTCCTCTAAGTCGCTCATCTTGTTGCGCACGAGTTCGAAGTTGCGAAGGTAGAGTTTTACCTTGCTATCATTTCCTGAGGTGATGTCCGACTCGCAGAGCATCATCAACTTCTCGACGTCGTCGCCAGCCTCGAAGAGGAGTCGTCTGACGGCAGAGTCGGTGACCAAATCCTCCGACAGCACGATGGGACGCATATGGAGGAACACCATCTTCTGCACAAATCGCATAGGCTCATTCATTGGGAGCCTCAGGCGACGGAATATCTGTGGCACCATCTTAGAGCCAATAGCTTCGTGCTGGTGGAATGTCCAGCCCTGAGAGCCATAGGCCTTGGTTTGTGGTTTGCCGATGTCGTGAAGCAGAGCGGCCCAGCGAAGCCAGAGGTCGTCGCTGCGACGTGCTACGTTGTCCAATACCTTGAGGGTGTGCTGGAAGTTATCCTTATGGGCGTGCTTACCTCGTCGCTCCACACCCACCATATTCTGGAGTTCGGGGAGGATATACGCCAAGAGGCCCGAAACGCGCATAAGTTCGAGACCTATGGATGGCACGGGCGAAGCCATTATCTTGTTGAGTTCTACGGCGATACGCTCCTTGGTTATTATCTTTATGCGACTTGCCTGACGACATATACCCTCGAATGTTTCGTCGTCGATGTCGAAGCCGAGTTGCGAGGCGAACCTCACGGCACGCATCATTCGTAGGGGGTCGTCCGAGAAGGTCTTGTCTGGCTCACAGGGGGTGCGGATAATGCAATCCTCCAAATCCTCCATACCGCCAAAGGGATCGACAAGTTCTCCGAAGGTTGCGCCATTGAGCGACCACGCCATAGCATTTATGGTGAAGTCTCTACGACGCTGGTCATCCTCCAAGGTGCCAGGCTCCACGTGGGGGTTTCGTGAGTCGGGGGTGTAACTCTCGCGACGAGCGCCCACAAACTCAACCTCCGTATCTCGCCAGCGGAGCATTGCCGTACCGTATGTCTTGAAGATAGAGACCTTGGCATTCAACTCCTTGGCGAGGCGCTCAGCAACCTCCACACCACTGCCCACCACCACAACATCTATATCCGACGAGGGGCGACGTAGGTAGTAGTCGCGCACATAGCCACCGACAGCATAGGCCTCAACGCCCATACTATCAACAACACGAGTTATATGTTTGAAAATCGGGTGTTTAAGTGGCATAAATACTACTCCTTGTTGTGCGCTCTACGGATGCATCGTTGGTAAATCTCCACGGTATTCTCCAGACCCCAATAGAGGGCATCGCTGATGAGGGCGTGGCCAATAGAGACCTCGTCTACCCAAGGGATGCGCTCGATGAAGTATTGCAAGTTCTCGGTGTTGAGGTCGTGACCCGCATTGAGACCTAAGCCCACACGACGAGCCTCTTCGGCAGCCGCAACGTATGGTGCGATAGCGGCCTCACGGTCCTGGCTATAGCCCGAAGCGTATGCCTCGGTATATAACTCAACACGGTCGGCGCCACACTCCTTAGCCGCTGTAACCATCTCAACCACAGGGTCTACGAAGATAGATACACGGATGCCAGCCTTATGGAAACGGTCGGCCATATTGCGTAGGAAGTCGCGATGCTTGATGGTATCCCAGCCCGCAGAAGAGGTGATAGCATCCTCGGCGTCGGGAACGAGGGTCACCTGTGCTGGGCGTACCTCCTCGACGAGTTCACAGAAACTCTCAATAGGGTTACCCTCGACATTGAGTTCGGTAGATATGTTTGCCTTGAGTTCTCTCACGTCGGAGTAACGTATGTGGCGAGCATCGGGGCGAGGGTGTACGGTGATGCCGTCAGCACCAAAACGCTCGATATCCAATGATGCTTGTAGCACATTTGGCACATTTCCGCCACGCGAATTACGAACGACGGCAATCTTATTTACATTTACACTTAACTTTGTCATATTTTTTATATCTTTGTAAAAGATAGAGTGGGGTTGTGCAGAAAACCCGGAGCAAAAAGCACTCTCGGAACACACCTTGCACTATCAAAAGCAAAGTTACGATTTTTTTCTATACTACGCAATGAACATAATACTTTTTTCACGCAAGCAGGTAAACCACCACCGCGAACAGCTCGAAAAACTATTCTCGACCATCGAAAGGTTGGGGCTGAACTATACGATAAACGAGGACTTTGCAATGGCAGTGGAGTCGCTACTCGGCATCACTATCGCCCCCGAACAGCGCTACGCTGAGCGAGCAGTGGCTATGGGCGAGGATGTTATGGTATCCTATGGTGGCGACGGCACACTCTTGGACGCCGTACAGTTGTTGCCCAACGACAACATCCCCATCGTGGGTATCAACTGCGGTCGTTTGGGCTACCTCACTGCGGATAATGGCAACGGTATAGAGGGGCTTCTTGAGCGATTAGTAAAGGGCGAGATACCATTCCAAAAGCGTAATATGATATTGGCCGAAGGCGACATCAATGGCTGTGACAGATGCTTGGCTCTCAATGAGATAACTATCCACCGCCACGGAGCTACGATGATATCTATCGAGACCTATGTCAATGACAATCGCATAGCCACCTACCACGGTGATGGCCTTGTGATCTCAACCCCTACGGGCTCTACGGCCTACTCGCTGAGTGCTGGTGGTCCTGTCGTAGACCCTATGTGCCAGTGCTTCATTCTTTCGCCCTTGGCACCTCATAACCTCACTATGCGCCCTATCGTCGTGCCAAACAACATCACCATCACCTTGCGCCTTATGGCTCGTGGTGGTGAGGCATTCCTCTCGGCCGACAACCGCACCTACCCAATCACCGATGGTGCAACAATCAGGCTACGTTGTGCCGACGAGCAACTTATTTTGGCCACACCACATACTAATTCGTTCTACGACACGTTAAGAGAGAAGATGATGTGGGGCGTGGACAACAGATAGTTATGGGCCAAAAAAGGGTTTTCTATTGATTGTCTACATCGCTGAAACAGAGCAATTTATCCTCACGCATAGCGCGTGCGTGAGAAAAATTGTGGAGCGACTGTTTTATTTTGTGAATTTTATTGCTTACATTTGCAAGTTATTATACCTACTCTAAGGTGGTTGTTATGAGCGAAAAGAGAGTTGTACCAAAACACGTAGCTATCATTATGGATGGCAATGGCCGTTGGGCTAAGCAGCGCGGCAAGGAGCGCTATGAGGGTCATCTTGCTGGCGTTGAGTCGGTGCGCAGTGTTGTGCGTGGCGCGGTGCGCAATGGTGTAAAGTGGCTTACGCTCTATGCCTTTTCGACCGAGAACTGGGGTCGTCCCACAGCCGAGGTAGAGGCCATTATGCAGCTCTTTTGTCGTACGGTGATGAACGAGGGCGAGAGCCTTGCTAAGCAGGGTGTTCGTGTTCTGATTTTGGGTGAGCGCACCCGCTTTTCGGAGGAGGTTCTTGAGATGATCGACCGTATCGAGACCACCACAGCAGAGGGTAGTAGACTCACACTTGTTTTGGCCTTCAACTACTCGTCGCGACGCGAGTTGGTGCTTGCGACCCAGGCCATAGCGCGACGTGTTGCCGATGGCGAAATATCGGTAGATGATATCGACGAGGAGTTGGTGTCGTCGTCGTTGATGACGGCGTCGATACCCGACCCCGACCTTGTGATACGTACAAGTGGCGAGTGTCGCTTGAGCAACTTCCTTTTATGGCAGGCATCCTATGCGGAGTTCTACTTCCCAGAGATTATGTGGCCAGATTTTGATGAGGGGGCTTTTGAGGAGGCCTTGGAGGTCTATTGCCATCGCGAGAGACGCTTTGGCAAAGTGTTGGATGAAAGTTAAGAACTAAGTAATGAAATATACTAAGCTACTATTTGCAATCATTGCATCGATGCTCCTTGTTGCCATAGATGGTGTGGCACAGGAGCCTTCGACTCGTTATAGTATCGGAGATGACTTGAATAACGCTATCGTCGATTCGGTAGATTTCGACCGCAATGTTCCTGTCTTGACCGAAGGCGACGGCAAGTTGTACTACATACGTCACATCAACCTTCACGGTGTAAAATACCTCAACCACAGCATCCTCAAGAGTTCTGCGGGTTTGGTCGAGGGCGACTCCATCTACCTGCCCAGCAAGTTTATCTCGAATGCTATGCAGCGTCTCTGGTCACCACGCTACTTCTCGAACATTCAGATAGGAGCTACCATCGAGGGAGACTCGCTCGATTTGGAGGTATTTCTTAAGGAGCGCGCCCGAATTCTTTCGTGGAATATCGAGGGTGTATCAAAGTCGAAGGCTAAGGATTTGCAGGATGAGGTGCTTAAGTTACGCCGAAATACAGAGCTCTCAGACTATGTAATCGACAAAAACGTAAAACTCATTAAGGAGCACTTCGCCGAGAAGGGTTTCCGCACGTGCGAGGTAGATGTGCGCATCACCAACGACACCACCTATGAGCATTGTGTGAATGTTACGTTCGACATCGACCGAGGCCCTAAGGTGCGTGTGGGAGTCATCAACTTCGAGGGTAACGATGCCTTCGATGATAAGCGTCTCCGTCGCACATTCAAGAAGACACACCAGAAGAGCATCCTCTTCTTCCAGAATCGAAAGTTGCTCCCTGAGGAGTATGAGAACGACAAGGAGTTGTTGCTCGACTTCTATAACTCGCGAGGCTATCGTAACGCCTCAATCTTGAGCGACTCGATTTACTATATCGACGACGAGACCCTGGGTATCGACATCAAGGTTTCTGAGGGTAACCAATACTATATCCGCAACATCAACTGGGTGGGTAACTCGGTTTATACCACCGAGCAGCTACAGACAATGTTCGGTGTGAAGAAGGGCGATGTCTACGATAAGAAGTCGATGCACAAGCGCCTCGGTATCGGCAAGGAGATGAATCCAGAGGAGATATCTATCTCGTCGTTGTACCAGAATAACGGCTACTTGGCTTCGCAGATTGAGCCTGCCGAGATTGTTGTAGGTCCCGACTCACTCGACCTTGAGATTCGAGTGTTCGAGGGAAAGCCATTTACTATCAACGAGGTGGGTATCTCTGGTAATATACGCGTCGATGATGAGGTTATCCGTCGTGAGCTCTATGTTCGTCCTGGCGAGTTGTACAACAGAGCCTTGTTGATGCAGACTATGCGTACGTTGATGAGTATGGGCCATTTCGACGAGCAGGCTATCTATCCAGATATTCAGCCTGTGTCTAACGACCTCGTGGATATCAACTGGCCTTTGCAGGAGAAGGCTTCGGATCAGTTCAACATCGCGGGTGGTTGGGGCTCAGGAACATTCGTAGGTAGCATCGGTGTCACGTTGAACAACCTCTCTATGCGCAACTTCTTCAAGAAGGGTGCTTGGCGACCATACCCATCGGGTCAGAATCAGCGACTCTCGATTTCGGGCCAGACCAACGGTACTTACTACAAGGCGTTGTCGATGAGTTTCACCGACCCTTGGCTCGGCGGTCGTCGTCCTAACTCGTTCTCTATTTCGGGTTATATCTCGGAGCAGAATAATGCCTACTACGTATGGCAGACTGCCTCGATGTACTACCGCTCAATGGGTCTCTTTATGGGTCTTGGTAAGCGTATGCAGTGGCCCGACCCATACTTCACATTCTTTGGAGAGTTAGGCTACCAGCGTTATGGCCTCAAGGGCTGGGATTCATTCATCCTCAGCGATGGTGTCGCTAATACGTTGTCATTGAAGTTGGTGTTCCAGCGCTCCTCTGTTGATGCACCATTCTTCTCACGTTCGGGCTCTGAGTTCAGCGTATCTGTTCAGGCCACCCCTCCATTCTCTTTGTGGGATGGCAAGAACTACTCGGATAAGGGTATGTCGGATCAGGAGCGTTACCGCTGGATAGAGTTCCATAAGTGGTTGTTGAAGGGTCGTTGGTACTTCCCACTCACGGCCAACCAGAACCTTGTTCTTATGCTTGGCGCAGAGATGGGTTACTTGGGTCACTACCACAAGAATAAGGTGTCGCCATTCGAGCGTTTCGAGATTGGTGGTGACGGTATGACGGGTTATAATATCTATGGTGTAGATATCATCGCATTGCGTGGTTACGAGGATGGTGCGCTGAACCCTTCGGAGCACTACTCCGTGGCGTACAACAAGTACACCGTCGAACTTCGCTACCCTGTAATCTTGAAGCCTAACTCGTCAATCTACGTATTGGGATTCTTGGAGGGTGGTAATGGTTTCGACTCGTGGAAGGAGTTCTCACCATTCAAGATTAAGCGTTCGGCTGGTGTCGGTGTCCGCCTCTACTTGCCTATCGTTGGTATGTTGGGTGTCGATTGGGGTTACGGCTTCGATGCTCCTTACGGCTCTACGGAGCGCAGTGGTTCACAATTCCACTTCGTCTTGGGTCAGCAGTTCTAAAGCCTTGTGGCAATATATTTGATAGGGTGTTTAACTAAACATTTAAAGAGATGAAAAGAGTATTATTGACAATCGTGGCGTTGATCTTTGCCGTGGGCATCACCTCAGCGCAGAACTATATGGTTGTAAATAGCGAGAAGGTCTTTAAGTCGTTGGCCGACTACAACAAGGCCCTTGAGCAGATAGAGTCGCTCTCGGAGAGCTACCAGAAGCAGGTAGATACTAAGTTCGCGGAGGTGGAGAACCTTTATAATGCCTATATGAGTCGTAAGTCGTCGCTTTCGGCAGGTGAGCGTCAGCAGTGGGAGCAGACTATCTTGTCTAAGGAGTCTGAGGCTACCACCCTTCAAGAGACACTGTTTGGTGCTGAGGGCGAACTTATGAAGCGCCGTATGGAACTTATACAGCCTGTCCAGCAGCGCGTATTCGCTACGCTTGAGAGTTTTGCTAAGCAGTATGGCTACGACCTTGTAATCGACATCTCGGCAAATCCTCTGGTGTTGTACTATTCCAACAAGGTGGACTTTACCGACAAAATAATCGAGAGCCTCAAGCGTTAGTATACTAAGAGGATACAAAAAGAGAGTAATAACAAACAAATAAACATTTTGAGATGAAGAAGTTTTTGAAACTAACCCTTACATTGATGCTTGTTTTTAGCGCATCATCACTCTTTGCACAGAAGTTCGGTCGTGTAGACCTCGCAGCTATCGTTACAGCTATGCCTGAGTATAAGGAGGCTGAGGCCAACCTCCAGGTCTATGGCAAGGATTTGCAGGATCAGCTTGAGCAGATTCAGGTGGAGTTTAACAACCGTTACCTTGAGTATGAGAAGAATGTTGCCACCTATAGCGACTCAGTACGTCAGCTTAAGGAGCGTGAGCTTACCGAGTTGCAACAGCGCTTCCAGGATTTCCAGCAGGTAGCACAGCAGGATATGCAGAAGAAGGAGGCAGAGTTGATTAACCCTGTCTACACCAAGGCTAACGATGCTGTTAAAGCCGTCTCTACACGAGGTGGCTATATCGCAGTGTTCAATACCGCAGGCGACCAGCCAGCCTCTGCAGGCTTAGCTTACTTCGATGCCGAGGCCCTTACAGATATCACAGCCGAGGTGAAGAAGGAGCTTGGTATTGTTGAGTAGTTGCATCGCAACATATCGCACATAGATAAGGGGACTATCCCAACGGATAGTCCCCTATCTATGTATAAATATAGGTGCGGGATAGGTACACCCCTTCGCTATAGGATACGTAGTAGGTATTTGCGAAGGATGGTGTCGAGGTCTCGTTTACGCTCTATTATGGCGTTGGCAATCTGCAAGTGAGAGCTGTCGCCACAACTACTTAGGATGGGGAGTGTTCGTTCGAGATCGGCAAGTATGTCGTTGTTGTTGAGTATGGGCATAAACTCCCTATACTCCATTGAACTCTTCCCCTTTTGTTGCAGTCGCTCTATATGTGCCATTGTGGCAATCATAACCGAGAGGTAGCCTATGGCAATGCAGTCTCTATGGCGACCTATTCTTGCTATATGCTGATTCTCTGGAATTATGTCGAAGTATCCCTCGTATATGTCCTCTATAAATTTAGCCTCCCAGATTGTGTCGTAGTCGATGAGCTGCATGCTACCATCCTCGCGAATTAGGATGTTGTCGGGTTGTATATCTCCGTGAGCGTAGGGAAGTGATACGACGATGTATGCCAGGGCATCCATTGCACGGCTTAGTTTGTCGTAGTCTGCACTATCTTGTTCAAGGAGCTGGTCTAAGGTAATACCCTCCTGCCACTTGCTGAGCGAGACATCTATCTTATAGCTCTCGCCCATAAGTGTTGTTATGGCAATGGCCTTGGGGATAAAGGAGGGGTCGTATTTCGATTGGATAGGGTTGCGCCAGCGGGTGTAGCAACGCAATAGTTTATCGCCATCACACTCGGCACCAACGATGTGGCACCGAGCAATGATAGCGTTATTTCCCACACATATACTCTCCTTGTGGATGACTAACTCTCCGATGCCGTCGATATATATGTGGTTGTAGTTCAGAGCGTGAAGTATCTCTGTGACAGAGGTCATAGTGTGTATTAGTCGATACGCTTAAGAACCTCTACGAGCAACTTCCAGAACTTATCTACGGTGCTAATCTCAAGACGCTCGTCTGGAGAGTGTACACCACGCAAGGTAGGACCGAACGATACCATCTCAAGGTGTGGGTACTTCTCAAGGAAGAGACCACACTCCAAGCCGGCGTGAATTGCACGCACCTTAGGCTCCTGGTTGAAGAGGTCGCGGTAGCACTGTGCAGTCTTGGTGAGGAGCTTAGACTCTGGGTTAGGGGCCCAACCTGGATAGCCGTCAGAGTGCTCTACGTCGAAGCCTGAGAGGTAGAATACCGACTCGATAGTCTGTGCAGCATACAACTTAGCACTCTCCACAGATGAACGCTGAGAGGTAGTTACGGTGATGCGGTCGTTCTCGGTGTCGAACTTCACAGAGGCGAGGTTCGAAGAGGTCTCCACGAGGCCTGGCATAGCGAATGACATTGCCAAGACACCGTTAGGAAGGCCCACCAAGGCAAGCAACAAGTAGCACAAGTCGTCGTTAGACATTACCTTTGCTGGGGTCTCAGCATCGGTAACGGCGAAGCGCATACGAGGCTCTGTGTGCTTGAACTCCTCCATCATCATCTGGCCGAACTCCAAGTAGCGCTCCTCGAAGTCCTCCACTGACTCCTGTGGAACACCTACGATGGCGTATGCCTCGCGAGGGATAGCGTTGCGGAGGTTACCGCCGTTGAAGTCTGCCAAGACCACCTGGAAGGTGTCGAGGGCGTTATAGAGGAAGCGTGCAAGCAACTTGTTAGAGTTTGCACGACCCTTGTCGATATCGTCGCCAGAGTGACCACCGAGCAAGTCGCCAACCTCAAGACGTACGTAAGCGTAGTTCTCTGGGCACTCCTCGCTCTGGTAGTCGAGAGTAGCAACGGTGTCGATACCTCCGGCACAGCCGATGAACAACTCGCCATCGTCCTCCGAGTCGAGGTTGAGCAGATACTTACCTGTGAGCATACCCTCACCAAGGCCGAAAGCACCAGTAAGGCCAGTCTCCTCGTCTACGGTGAAGAGGGCCTCAATAGCAGGATGCTCAAGGCTCTCGTCCAAGAGCACTGCAAGGGCTGCAGCCATACCGATACCGCAGTCAGCACCAAGGGTAGTACCCTCAGCACGCACCCACTCGCCATCTACCTTTGTGCGGATAGGGTCGTTCTCGAAGTCGAACTCCACGTTGGAGTTCTTCTCGCATACCATATCCATATGTGACTGAAGAATCACTGCTGGACGACCCTCATAACCCTTAGTTGCAGGCTTACGCATAACGACGTTGCCTGTCTGGTCGGTCTGGTACTCTATGTTGTGGCGCTGGGCGAACTCGATAAGCCAAGCGATAATCTTCTCCTCCTTCTTTGAAGGGCGTGGAACACGTGTGATGTCGTCGAACTGCTCCCAAATAAGTTTAGGCTCTAAATCTCTGATTGTCATAATGTAAGTAGTTTATATTGGTTATTATTAGTTTCTCTTTCTCTCGCGGTCGAAGAGGTGAATATTCTTAAGTAGTGGGTTGCGCCTATTGAGCACTACAACCTCGATGATGAGGAGGAGTATCGCCACGCCCAAAAACCACTGGTACTGCTCGTCGTACTCCTCGAAGGTGAGGCGTGTGAGCGACGTTGTCTCCATCTCGTCGAGACGCTCCATAATCTCCTCAAGGCCGAAGCTATCGTTTCGCGAACGGGTGTAGATGCCCCCCGTAGCCTCAGCCATTTGCTGAAGGAGGGGTTCTCCTAGTTTTGTCACCACCATCTTGCCCTCGCTATCCTCCATCAACTCTCCGTTGATCTTGAGAGGAGTGCCCTCAGGTGTTCCGATACCGATGGCGCAGATTATTGCACCCTCCTGTTTTGCGCGCTCTATCGCCACGTCACAACTGTCGTCGTGGGCCTCACCGTCGGTGATGAGGATGATGACACGGCTATTGCGGTTTTCGGTATTCTGCGTGAAGGATAGTAGTGCCACCTCCAAGGCCTTGCTTATGTTTGTACCCTGCTCGGCGATGAGGTCGGGCGCGAGACGCTTGGTCATCGCCTCGGCCATCTTGTAGTCGGCAGTGATGGGGAGCAACACCTCGCTCTGGTCGGCAAAGGCCACGATGCCCACTCTGTCCTCGCTCATACGCTCCAACAGACGTGTTATGGCGTAGCGGGTACGAGCCATACGGCTTGGTGTGACATCCTCGGCAAGCATTGAGTTCGACACATCCACCACCAACACAATCTCTCGACCCTCACTCTCCACACTCTGGAGTTTCGAGCCTGTCTGTGGGCGTGCCAAGGCCAACACCAAAAAGAGCGAAGCGAGGGTGAGCACCACTACCTTTATCCAGCCACGCACCTCAGACCTTTCAGGCATAAGGCGGTTGAGGGTCTCGATGTTGCCGAACTTGCGCAGTTTATGCTTGGCGTAGAGCCTTAGAAGCAGGTGTGCTATGGGGAGTAGTGCTACCACTACGAGCAACCATAACCACTCTGGCGAGGCAAATGTAAATATGTTCGTTTGAGGCATATTACTTCAATTTAATGGTTTCGTGCCCTAAGGCAAGCGGTTGAGTATCACCCTTGCCACGATAAACTCAAGGGCCAACAGAAGGAGTGCCAAGAGCAACCATCTGCCAAAAAGTTCGTCGTAGGAGGTGTAGTGAGTAACCTGCACTTCGCTCTTCTCCAACTCGTTGATTTGCTGGTATATGTTGCGGAGTGCTTCGTTGTCGTTGGCGCGGAAGTAGCGGCCAGAGGTCGTTGAGGCGATATTACGCAAAAGCTCCTCGTCTATCTCCACATCCGCCATCACGAATGTCTGATTGCCGAATGGGTCTATGGCGGGCATTGGGGCCTTGTCGCGACTGCCAACACCTATGGTATATACCTTTATGCCGAGGTCGCGAGCGATCTCTGCCGCCATAATCGGAGATATCTGACCCCTATTGTTCACACCGTCGGTGAGCAGTACCACGACCTTCGATTTTGCGCCACTCTCCCTGAGTCGGTTTATCGCCGTGGCCAAGCCATTGCCTATGGCTGTGCCATCCTCCACGACACCACTGCGTAGGCGTGAGAGCATCGTACCCACTGCAGCTTGGTCGGCAGTCAGGGGACACTGAGTGAAGGCCTCGCCAGCGAAGGCCACGACCGAGAGGCGATCGCCAGTGCGCTCTGCCACAAACTCCGTTGCCAGGCGCTTGGCAGCCGAGAGGCGGTCGGGGGTGAAGTCGCGGGCAAGCATAGAGCCCGAAATATCCATTGCAAGAACTATATCGACACCCTCGGTGGTCGTTTCGCTCTCGTGGTGAACGACTACGGGGCGTGCCAAGGCTATGACCATTGCTGAGATGGCCAAAAGACGCAACACGATAGGCACGTGGCGCAAGAAGTAGCGCAGGGTGCGTGGTGCTGGGCCTTGGGTAGTGGATACTATGAGCGTGGCACGGCGACGGCCTACAAGGATATAGTATATCAGCAGTAGGGGTACAATGCACGCTACAAGCAGTATGTATGGATTTAGAAATTGCATACTCTAAAAGTTGTTACCAATTCTTCTTGCCAGGAATAACTATACCTTTGCGCTCCTCCTTCAGTTTGTCCTGAGTCTTATCCTCTTCGGCCTGAATAGCATTCAGCATACGCTCCTTGTCGCTGTCGAGTTGGCGAGGTTGCTGCTCGGCAGGACTCTCCTGCTCCTGGCCATCCTCATTACCCTCTTCAGGCTTCTCCTGTGGTTGGTCGCCCTCGTTCTGGTTCTGCTGGTCGTTCTGGTTTTGTTGGTTATCCTGATTCTGCTGGTTTTCCTGGTTGTTCTCGTTTTGTTGGTTATCTTGATTTTGCTGATTGTCTTGGTTCTGTTGGTTGTCCTGATTCTGCTGTTGCTGACGTTTTTGGTCCACTATACGCTTGGTTAGCACATAGTTATATTTCGTCTCTTTGCTATCGGGGTTCAACAGTAACGACTCACGAAAGGCATTGAGGGCCGCCTCGTACTTATGGTCGCTAAAGAGGCTCTCGCCAAGGTTACGCAACACCTCGGCGCGCTGACCCTTGCTAAGGAGCGTATCGCGCGCGATAGCCTCATAATAGCCATACGTAGTCTCGGCCAAGAGCGTAGAGTCCTCTGGGGTGGAGGTGCGCAGGTGGTGGTGGGCGTTAGCACGGTTGTAGAGTGCCTCGTAGTTCAACGAGTCATACTCCAAAGCCTCGTTATAACGGTTATAACTTGTGCGGTAGTTGCGCTTCTGAAAACTGCTATTTCCCTCGCGTACCAAGCCACGCTCTTTGTAGTATTGAGCCTCGGCGGTAGAGGGGTTTAACAGCATGGCGATCAGGAGTGCTACAGCACCACATATATATCGTAAGTTGCTCATTACTCGTCTATTGGTGTCTCAAAGTTTATCTCTTTCTTGTCGTGAACGACACTCTCTTCTGCCTTGGTGTTTTCCACGAAGTAGTAGGCCTTAATGAAGAGCACCTCGTTGGTCTCTGCCTCTGGAACTACCTTGGCAAACTTCACAAAATCGGCAGTCTCCAAGATGGCGATAAGGTTGCTGCGGCACTCTCTGGGCAACTCCACATCGCGTAGGGCCACCATCGTCTCTGCCGAGGTCTTGTCCAAGACGCTGATATCCCAGCGACCATCGATATAGACCTTGAGGATAGAGACTAATGAGGTGTAGTAGCTCTTATGCTTGCCATTCTCGCATAGCTTGCGGTTCTTGAGCTCTTCGAGAGCCTTAATAGCCACGATATGTGGTGGCATCTTGGGCTTAGGCTTTACGATGGCTCCACGCTGTGCAAGGTAGCGCTTGAGCACGGGGAGCAGGAGGTAGAGCATAAGGGCAAGCACGATTATCGCTATTGCCGAGTAGATGACATAGTCGCGAATCTCGCCAAAGATGAATGGGAGGTTCTTCTGGGTGTTGATACCCTCATCCTTGAGGAGTGTCATCGCCTTGTCGGTATCCACGCCAAAGCCCTGCTGCGACATTGGGTCGGGGCGTAGGAAGAGGGTGGTATCGAGTTCCTCGTAGCTCTTGACATTGAGGAATAGCATCTCCTCGGCGTAGAGGGTGTCGGGGATCTCACGATTCTTGTCGAAGTAGAGGAGTGTTGGGCGCATAGGTATCTTGCCCGTCTCCATCGTGGCTAATAGGTAGCGCTTACGTAGGCGTAGACGACGACCATCAACTTCCAGTGTATCAATGGGGTAGTCCTCTATAAGCTCGAAGATGTCCTCGTCGTATGTCTCATAGGTAGACATCTTGCCCTTGGCCTGGACCTCCCTCTTGCGCTCGTCGGGGGTGGCGGTGTCGAAGTCGGGGACACCAATCACCGTGGCACGGTCGGCCTCGATGTCGATGATATACTCCACAAGGTCGCCCACCTCGATACTATCCTTCGAGAAGCGACCGCTAACGATAGGCTTTTCGCCACGCGCCTCGATGGTAGCGAGGGTGGCAAAGAGTAGGAGTAGTGTATATGTTATGACTCGTCTCATCGTGTCTTAAACATCTTTATAAGTTCCACAACGAAGTCCTCGTTTGTAGCCACCTCCGCACAATCTATGCGGTTGCTCTTCAGGAGCGACGCCATCTCTCGTGTGCGACTGTCGTAACTATCTCGCCAGAACGCCCTCACACGCGATGACGAGGTGTCGAGCCACGTGGTCTCGTTGGTCTCGGCATCCTGCACCTCGATAATTCCGACATCGGGCAACTCCCTATCGCGCTTGTCGAAGACGCGGATAGCCATAATATCGTGCTTCGAGGTCGCAATTTTGAGGGCATCCTCCATTTTCGGCATATCCTCCTTGGCGTTGATGAGGTCCGAGAGCAGGAATGTTGTGGTACGCTTCTTATTCACACCCACCAAGTAGCGCAGTGCCTCCGATATGTTGGTACTCTGGCCCGTGGGGGTAAAGCTCACCAACTCTCGGATTATCATAAGGATATGGCTACGGCCCTTCTTCGGAGGAATGAACTTCTCGATGCGGTCCGAGAAGAGGATACAGCCAACTTTATCGTTGTTCTTCGAGGCCGAGAAGGCAAGCGTGGCGGCTATCTCGGTCATCATATTCTTCTTGGTCAGCTCCTCGGAGCCAAACATACGCGAGGGCGACACATCCACCAAGAGCATCATCGTAAGTTCGCGCTCCTCCTCATAGACCTTGATGTGGGGTCTCTGTGAGCGAGCCGTGACGTTCCAGTCAATATCGCGCACATCGTCACCAGGGCGATACTCCCTCACCTCGGCGAACGACATACCACGACCTCGAAAGGCGGTATGGTACTTGCCGGCGAAGATCTCGTCCGAGAGCCCGCGCGTCTTTATCTCAATCTGACGAACGCGCTTAAGTATGTCCTCGTCGCTGTAGTGCATTATGGTACGATGACGTTATTTAGGATGTCGGTAATGATATTTTCGGTGGTAATATTCTCGGCCTCAGCCTCGTAGGTGAGTCCGATGCGGTGGCGCAATACATCGTGGCAGATGGCGCGCACATCCTCAGGGATCACGTAGCCACGGCGCTGGATGAAGGCGTAGGCACGTGCTGCCTTAGCCAAGGCAATACTAGCACGTGGAGAGCCGCCATAGGCGATGAGTGGCTGGAGCGACTGGAGGTGGTACTCCGAAGGCTCGCGCGTAGCGAAGATGATGTCGATAATGTAGCGCTCGATCTTCTCGTCCATATAGACCTTGTTCACTACCTCGCGGGCGCGAACGATGTCTTCTGGAGTGATGACCTTCTCAACCTTAGGCATACCCTGACCAGAAAGGTTCATACGGATAATATCCAACTCCTCGGCACGCTTAGGGTACGAAATCTTGGCCTTGAGCATAAAACGGTCTACCTGGGCCTCAGGGAGTGGGTAGGTACCCTCCTGCTCCAAAGGGTTCTGCGTAGCGAGTACCAAGAATGGCTTTGGCAAGGCGTAGGTGTTGTCACCAATGGTTACCTGCTTCTCCTGCATAGCCTCCAATAGTGCCGACTGCACCTTGGCTGGCGAGCGGTTGATCTCATCGGCAAGAACGAAGTTCGCGAAGATAGGGCCCTGCTTAACGGTGAACTCCTCGTTGCGCTGCGAGTAGATGAGCGTACCGATAAGGTCGGCAGGCAACAAGTCTGGGGTAAACTGAATACGGGCAAACTTAGCATCTACAGCCTTTGAGAGGGTTGTGATGGCGAGGGTCTTTGCCAGACCTGGAACACCCTCCAAGAGGATGTGACCATCGGAGAGAAGTCCGATGAGGAGTGTGTCGATGAGGTGCTGCTGACCGACGATGACACGTGAAATCTCCTTACGTAGTGTGTCCACAAATACCGACTCCTCCTGGATATGGGCATTTAGTTCTTTGATGTTTACTACTTCGTTCATTTTGTATATCTTTTTTGTCTCTAATCGAGTTGGTTTACTACTCCTAACGCAGAGGAGTGTGAGCATATTGCAAAGTTAGGAATTTTATTTAAAATCTCCAACAAGGCTACTCCTCCTCATAGAGGAGCATACCCGTTATAGGCTTAGGTATTGTGGTTGTTGCCTCGAAGGTTTGGGCTGTAGCACGAGTAGCGTCGGTGGTCGTAACCGCACCTCCTGAGATGGTGGCGAGAGCCACGGCAAGAGCCGTATCATTTACCTCGTCTCCCCAGTTGCTGTGGGGCCGAGGGTAGGTCTCTTCTATTAGGCCGTAGGGATTCTCCGAGGTGATGTCGTAGTCGGGAACGATACCCTCACCCCAGTCGCCAAAGCCCTTGGCATTGAAGCACATAAAGGTAATGGGGGCATACTCCACACTCACCGACCCGAAGGTCTTGCGCGACACATCCATACCGCAATTCTTGCCCTGTGTGGTGCTACCCACCACGGTCACGGGGAAGTCGATGCCTCGCAATCCCATAACCACCATCTCCGAAGCCGAAGCACTATTTTCGGAGCAGATGACCGTCAGGCGCGAGAGGTTGAGTAGCGACCCCGTATTTTTTAAGTTGAAGGTGGAACTCTCCCTAATCTTCTTGTTTTTTGGGTTGCGCATAATCTTGGCGATAACACTATCCTCGTATGTTGCTGGCAGGAGCGCAGAGCATAACTTGACCATAGATGTCACCTCGCCACCACCATTACAGCGTAGGTCGAGAACTACCTCGTTCACCTGCTCGTCCTTGAACATCTCGATAGTTGAGATTAGGTCGTCGTCATAGTCGCTGTCAAAGCCCGTATATACCAAGTAACCAACACGTTGGTTACCTCCATTGAGGTTGAAAATCTCGTTGTAGATAACGGTAGTCTCCTCATACTGGGCTCTACTGAGGCTCACATCGACGAAATCTCTGTCGTTGTAGTCATTCTCAGCGCGCGCGTAGAGTGAGAGCCTAATATCATTGGAGGTGCTGTTCTCAATCCTATTGAAGAGCTCTATGTAGTTGCTCTGGGTGATGTTGCGGTCATCAATCTGCATAATAACATCGCCACGCTTAACACCAGCCTCCTCGGCTGGGGAGTTCGGGTAGACATAGTCGATGTAGAAGGCGTACTGCTGCTTGTCGCGGCTTACGAGACCTATGGTGTAGTGCAGGGCGATACCAAAGCCACTCTTTGCGCTACGTGTCGAGCCATTTGTCTGGCGGATGAAGGAGTAGAAGTGTCGCTGGTCATTCTTGGTGTAGCCATCGTCGGTATTGGTGGTGAGCAGTCGTAATGCTCCGTCGAGGTAATCCTCCCACTCGACATAGCGGTTAAACGAGGGGGACTTCTCCTTGACCTCGTCGAGCCAGTAGTACTCGTCGAGGAGTCGCTGGTCTATATAACTGATTATCTGCTGGTCGATAGAGCTGTTGCCTCCCGAAGGGCTGTCGATGCCTGGGTAGGAGGGAGTTGTGCAACCGACAAATAGAAGTGTGGCAAAGGCTAAAATATATCTCATAATTGGCTGGTTTTAACGGTTTTATTATAATAACGACACGCCTCCTTGATGCCACAAATGTCGCACTTTGGTTTGCGGGCGATGCAGACATAGCGGCCGTGGAGGATGAGCCAGTGGTGGGCAATGGGGAGCAACTCCTTGGGGAAACCCCTCTCCAACTGGCGCTCGGTAGCCAGGGGGGTCTTGGCATTTGTCGAGAGACCTATGCGGTCGGCCACACGGAAGACGTGGGTATCTACGGGCATCACCTCCCTGCCCCACAGCACTGCCCCAACGACATTTGCCGTCTTGCGACCTACGCCTTGCAACGACTCCAACTCCTTAGGGTCGCTCGGCACCTCTCCGCCGAACTTCTCGACTATCTGACGTGAGAGCGTCGCGAGGTGCTTAGCCTTGTTGTTGGGGTAGGAGATGCTCTTTATGTATTCGTAAATCTCCTCTGCCGTAGCCTTGGACATAGCCTCGGCTGTGGGGTAGGCCTCGAAGAGTGCGGGGGTGGTGAGATTGACCCTCTTGTCGGTGCATTGAGCCGAGAGAACTACGGCAACGAGCAACTCGAAGGGGGTGCGGAAGTTGAGTTCGCTCTCGGCCGTAGGCATACTCTTCGAGAAGTAATCTATGATGTAGTCGTATCGCTGTTTTAGTCTCATACCTATCCTCTTTTTTGCCACATACGCCAACCTATCTTCTTAGCAAATAGTCCGTAGGAGGCTATGTTGCGAAGTAGCGGTTTGTGACTGGTTATATCTCTGTGCCAACGAGTTATGTACTCCTTGATTGAGCCATTGTAGGAGAGTACCCATAGGGCTGTATTGTGCTTGGAGGTGAGTAGTTCCTCGCGCATACGGCTCTCGTTGTAGTGCTCGTCGTACCAAAGGCTTATGTCGTAGAGCGAGTCCACGAACTCTATCTTTTTACGGTAATCGGGGTTGTGGCTCACGCTCTGGCGTAGCACCCTATGTACCGCCATCGGGCAATCTATGGCCACTACCTTGGCCTCGGTGGCAAACCATAACCACATAGGCAAATCATCTGTCAGCCATTCGGGATGCTCCTCAGGGCGGATAGTTTGGTAGTAGCGCTCGACTAACTTCCTGCGTGCCACAACGGTACAGTTCTCTGCGGGGTTGCGCCTGAGCATCTCGCCGAAGGAGGTGTAGCACTCCGATTCGGGATAGATCGTCGTTGTGCCACCCTCGTCGATACGCTCGGAACGGGTATAGCACATCCCTGCGTCGGGGTGTTGCTCAAGGAGGTCCACCTGCATCTGCAACTTCTTGCGGTGGGTGAAGTAGTCGTCGCCATCGAGTAGGGCGATATACTTGCCACGTGCTGCGGCGATGGTGCGACGATAGTTTTTGCGCCAGCCCACATTCTCCTCGGAACGAATGATATGTATCGCCTCTGGGTATTGAGCCTGGTAATCTTGTGCTATGGCAAGGGTGCGGTCGGTGCTACAATCCTCGCCTATGATAATCTCTATACGGAAGGATGTCTGCTGACGAAGAACGCTCTCTATCGCCTGAGCGATATAGCGTTCGTGGTTGTAGGTCGTCATTATCACCGAAACCATTATCTCCTCCATAATACTATGCTTTTGAGAGTTTTGCAAACTTCGCGAGTAGTGTCTTTGAGCCATAACCCTCGAATGATACCACCACCTTGTGGTCTGTGGTTAGGGCCTCGATGCGCTCAACAATGCCACGGCCAAACTTAGGGTGTACCACACGGTCGCCCACCTTGAACTGGCACTCACCCGTATCCGCCGTTGGAGCTGTGCCCTCCTGGCGAGTGCCCACCGAGCGCATACCTGCCTTGGTAGGGTCTAAGGGGCGTGGGGTTTCAATAATCTCAGGTCGAGGCTGGCGTGGTGTGTTACCCTTGTTGGGGGTAGGTGTGCCATAGCGGCTCTTCAGCGATTCAAAGCGTGGGCGTGGCTCATCCTCGGTGATTGAGGCCCAGCGGTTACGGCCAAAGAGTTCGTCGATATTGAAGTTGGCATCGAGGAATTCGCGCTCAATCTCCTTGAGGAAGCGGCTTGGCGAGGTGTTCTCGGTTTTTCCCCACACACGGCGCATCTCCGAGAAGGAGAGCATAGCCGCCTTTTTAGCACGAGTTATGGCCACATACATCAAGCGACGCTCCTCCTCAAGGTCCGCTGCCGACTCTGCGGAGCGTGATGAGGGGAAGAGTCCCTCCTCCATACCTACAATATAGATGTAGTCGTACTCCAAGCCCTTTGCCGAGTGAACGGTCATAAGGGTAACCTTGTTGCCATCGTCCTCGGTGTCTTGGTCGGTCTGGAGCATAACATTCTGCATCCACTCGTCGATGGTAGGTATGTCGGTGACCTCTCTAAGTCCCTCATCCATCTCGCGGTTGCACTCATCCTCGTAGGAGCTCATCATCGCTAATAACTGGTCGAGGTAGTCCTTTGCGGTGTCATTCTCAGGCTTCTTCTCCCTCTCCAAGTCGTGGAGGATTCCAGAGCGTAGCATAACCTCCTTAGCGAAGTCACAAACACCCATCTCTACGCGCATTGCCGAGAGCTCGTTTATCATCTTCACGAAGTCGGCAACCTTCTTGGCTACGGTGCGCTCCACCGTGCCCATAGCCTCCGACGAGGTGACAAGGGTATCTACGGCGTGCCACATAGAGGTCTGCTTCGCCGCTGCAATCTCTCCAATTCGGGCGATGGTGGTGTTGCCAATACCGCGGGCAGGGAAGTTGATGATGCGCTTGAACGACTCGTCGTCATTGGGGTTGAGGATAACACATAGATAGGCTATCATATTGCGCACTACGGCGTGGTCGAGCAACGACATACCCTTGTAGACACGATAGGGGATACCACGTCGGGCGAGTGCCGACTCGAACATACCGTGTTGCTTGTTGGTGCGGTAGAGGATGGCGAAGTCGCTCCATTCGGCACCCTCCCTTGCTCTATCCTTGATATCCATAGCGACCTCAACGGCCTCGTAACTATCCTCAACAACCCTCACCAAGCGAATCTTTTCGCCCTTCTCGGCAGCCGAGAAACACCTCTTATCCAGGCGTCGTGAGTTGTGTGCAATGAGCGAGTTGGCAGCCTCGACGATGGTCTGTGTCGAGCGGTAGTTCTGCTCAAGTTTATAGACTTTGGTGGTGGGGTAGTCGCGCTGGAAGGAGAGGATATTCTCAATCTTAGCACCTCGGAAGGCGTAGATACTCTGCGCATCGTCACCTACCACACATACGTTGTTGTGCTTGAGGGCCAGACGGCGCACGATGATATACTGCGCCATATTCGTATCCTGATACTCATCGACAAGCACATATTTGAAACGATCCTGATACTGTGCCAAGACCTCTGGGGCATCCCTAAGAAGGATGTTGGTCTGTAGCAAGAGGTCGTCGAAATCCATAGCACCATTGCGCTTACAGCGGTTGCAGTACTCGATATAGATGTCGGCCACCTCTGGCATCTTGGCCTCGCGGTCTTCGCCTACGATAACGGCGTTTGCCTTATACGCACCAGGGGTTATGAGGCAGTTCTTAGCCATCGAGATACGTGCAGCAACGGCCTGAGGCTTATACCTCTCTTCGGGCAAGTTGCGCTCCTTGATGATGCTCTTAATGAGGTTCTTAACGTCGTTGGGCTCGTAAATTGTGAAACTCTCTGGGAAGCCTATGCGCGCAGCGTTTTCGCGCAGTAGGCGGGCAAAGACCGAGTGGAACGTACCCATACGTATATAGCGAGCGCGGGGGCCCACCAACTTCTCGATACGCTCACGCATCTCGCGGGCCGCCTTGTTGGTAAAGGTGAGGGCGAGAATAGACGAGGGGTCTACTCCCTGGCTCAACATATAGGCGATACGTGTGGTAAGCACACGTGTCTTTCCAGAGCCCGCTCCAGCGATGATGAGCGAGGGTCCATCGTAGTTTACTACGGCTTCACGTTGCGAGGGGTTGAGCCCCTCAAGTATATCGTTGTTTATCATAATAGTCTGTTACAATCCATAAATCAAGACTCCTGCGACACCCGAACAGAGGATGAGGAGTATGGGGTTAATCTTTCGGGCAGAGGCTATGAGTGTGACGCCAAAGATGGCCCAACTCCACCCATCAATAAAGCTGCGACCATCTTCGGCGTGGGGGAAGATAAGAAGCAGGGCTGCCGAGGCTATCATACCCACCACCACGGGGCGCATACCCGCCACAGCACCCTTGACAAAGCGGTTGTTTTGAAGGCGCAGGAAGTAGTGGGTTATGAGCATCATAAGGGTTAATGCAGGCAGGCAGACCGCTATGGTTGCTACTATCGAACCTACGACGCCCGCTACCTCGTAGCCTATGTAGGTTGCCGAGTTGATGGCTATAGGACCTGGGGTCATCTGCGAGATAGCCACGATGTCGGCAAACTCACCATTGGTGAGCCAGCCATTGCGCACCACCACCTCGCTGTGGATGAGCGAGAGCATAGCGTAGCCACCGCCGAAACCGAAGAAGCCTATCTTAAGATAGGTCGTAAAGAGTGTTACCAGAGTTCCCATAATTAGACCACCTTACCTCCTTGTTTTGTTGCCCAGAGTACTCCTGCAATAGCTCCTGCGATGAGTAACCAGATAGGTGAGAATCCGAAGTGCCACACCACCACAGCAACTACTGCTGAGAGGGCTATGAGCCACCAGTGCATACCTTTGGTGAGGCCCACGATGGGTGCTACGATGAGGGCTACGACGGCGGGGCGCATACCTCGAAATGCAGCATCGACAATGCTATTGTGGCGCATCTCGGTAAAGAAGAGCGCAACCACCAATATTATTGTGAACGAGGGGATTACAACACCCAGAATGGCTGAGAGAGCCCCTAAGTAGCGTAGCTGTTTGTAGCCTACGAAGACTGCCGTGTTTAGTGATATAGGACCTGGGGCTGCCTGGGCTATGGTGAGCAGGTCGATAAACTCGCGCTCGCTGAGCCACTTATGGCGTGCTACGACCTCGTGTTGGATGAGGGGTATCATAGCATAGCCACCACCAAAGGTGAAGGCGCCAATCTTCAAGAAGGTCCAAAATATCTCCCACAGCCTCAGCATACGTCACTATCGTCTAAAGCGGTAATAGGTTCCGAAGGGGATTTGCTTTGCACTTCTATCCTCGAAGTACAACTCGCCCATTTGTTCGCTCTTGGGTGCGCCAAAGGCCTGGTGTACCGCTGTGCGGGCAAGCATCGACGAGAGTCCCATAGAGTAGAGGTTGAAGACTAAGAATGCGTTGCTCCTTTCAAGGAGTTTCGCGCAACACTCCAACATATTGCAGATGTCGTCCTCCAAAACCCACTTCTCGCCATTTGCTCCTCGGCCGTAGGCTGGTGGGTCGAGGATTATGCCGTGGTACTTGTTGCCACGACGCACCTCGCGCTCGACGAACTTTGTGGCGTCCTCCACAATCCAGCGGATGCCGTCGAGACCAGACTGCTCCATATTTTCGCGCGACCACGTCACCACCTGTTTCACAGAGTCTACGTGTGTGACATCGGCCCCTGCAGCACGTGCTGCGAGGCTTGCTCCACCCGTATAGGCGAAGAGGTTGAGGACCTTAGGGCGCTCGATGCCCTGCTGGCGCAACTCCTCGATGGTGTCGTAGATGAACTGCCAGTTGGCCGACTGCTCAGGGAATATGCCGACGTGTTTGAACGAGGTGAGGGCTAAGCGCATACGTAGGTGCATCTCTTTGTAGTTGAAGCCTACGCTCCAACGTGATGGCATCGATGGCTTCATACGCCACTCGCCACGCTCCTCGGACTTAGCATCTCTGAGGAATGAGGCATCTGCCTTGAGCCACTCGCCATCCGAGAGACTCTTGCGCCAAATTGCTTGGGGCTCGGGGCGACGTACCACGTAGCCACCAAAACGCTCTAACTTCTCACCATCGCCCGTGTCGATGAGTTCGTAGTCGGGAATTGAGGGTGTTAATTGCTTTATCATCTGTTACTTCTGTTTTGCGGGTTGAGAACAATCGATGAGCGACATCACACACTTAGCGCAGTCGAAGTCGAGGCGGTAGCGGTGTCTGCCGTGTTCGAGGTAGAGGGGCCCCTTAAGGCGGCTACCCTGCTTGAGGCACTCGCCAATCTCGCGACGAATGCAGTAACTCGACTCCATCACACGCTCCCCGTGGGTTGAGGCCCAACTGTCGAGACCCTCGACAATATGTTCCACGCCGTGGTTGTAGTAGAACTGGCGGGCCAAGGAGTTCACCACGTTGTGCTGTGGTGTGAGACGCTTTAGGGGGTATTGTGCCGTGCCGTTGTCCGTGCGTATGTCGTGTGGGAGGGCTACATCTGCACGTATGGATGCGAGTTCTGCCAAGGCCTCACGGCGAATCTCAGCAAGCAGTTTCGCTGTGGCGAAGAACTCCTCACCCACAATCTCTACAGCCTTAACGCGGAAGATGCTATCTCCGCTCTTGGCCATCTGCTCCTCTGCTACAGCCCTCATCTTTGCGCTGTTGTTCGCCCTGTCTAAGGCAACATTGCGCTCTACTGTTGCACTGTTGCCATCCTCGTCGGTGAAGGTGGCCACGATGCCCGACTCTTCGAGACGAAGAGTGCACTCCACACCTATAGTTCGGCGGCTACGACTGCGCTCCACACTCTGCGAGAAGCGGTGGTCGTAGTTGCGGTAGACCTCCATACCGGGCTTGATGCCATCTATGCGGTTAGGCTCTATGGTGTTGCCCTCGACGCGGTTGATGTTGGTGCCTATGATGCCATCCTTGGCGATAAAGCAGAGACCGTCACCAGCACTCAGAGGGGTACGGCTCACGATACGGATATCGCGTTTACCCACCATAGCCACAGAGCCTATATACTCGCCCACAGCCTTGGGGGTATCGAAGGAGGCTACGCCACGGCGCTTGCCCAAGTACATATACTCGCCTCCGTCGCGCGTAAAACTCTTCTTGGGGTCGGGGGTGAACTCCACCTCCGAGTGGCCCGAAGAGAGTGGGGCGCAGTGGGGGCGTGTAGCCAGAGCCTCGTCTATCTTTTTGCGGTAGTAGGCGACTATGTTTTTCACGTAGTTGTCATCCTTGAGGCGGCCCTCAATCTTGAACGACATCACACCAGCGTCGATGAGTTCGCCGATGCGCTCCGAGAGGTCGAAATCCTTGACCGAGAGGAGGTGCTTACCCTTGATGATGACGTTGCCACTCTCGGTGACAAGGTCGTAGGTTAGGCGACAGGGCTGTGAGCACTCTCCACGGTTGCCTGAGCGGGGTGACTGTGAGCGCGAGAGGTAGCACCTACCGCTATGGCCCACGCAGATAGCACCGTGGATGAAGCATTCAAGGTCTACGGTAGTGGCCTTGCGGATGCTCTTTATCTCCTCCAACGAGAGGGCACGTTCCAAGATGACACGTGTAAAACCGCTATCTTCCAAGAACTTAGCGCCTTCGGGTGTCATATTGCACACCTGCGTCGAGGCGTGAAGCTCTACGGGGAGGTCCATCTGGCGGTATGCCATATCCTGCACGATGAGGGCATCGACACCTATCTCAATGAGTCGTCGGGCCAACTCCTCGGCACGCTTCAACTCGTTTTCGTAGAGTATGGTATTGAGGGTGACATAGACTCTCACGCCGAAGAGGTGGGCATAGTCCACCACACGGGCGATGTCTTCGGTGGTGTTGGTAGCACCACGACGTGCGCCAAAACTCTCAGCACCAATGTATAAGGCATCGGCACCACACTCTATTGCTGCTATAGCGGCACGATAGTCGCGAGCAGGGCAGAGCAACTCGATATATCTCTTTTTCGCGGTCGTCATACATATATGTATATAATCGCACAAAGATACGAACTTTTTAAGAAAAAATTACGGTTCTCGGAGCAAAAAAAGCGAAAAAGTGCGTTTGTCACTGACCTATAACGCATTAAACGGCAAACCTCGGGAATAGTAACAAGAGCAATAAAGCAAGGAAATGAAAGGTAATGAAGGTGTACGGTTGCCAAGTCATTACCCGATAATGCGGTAAAGTTTTTCTTTGTGTCGTCACGTTTCATAGTTCTGCGTTAGTTTGCATATCAATGTATAACTCGCTGATAACTAATTTTGTAACCAAAAAAAAGATTAGATTATGCGAAGTACATTTAAGGTGCTGTTCTACGTGAACGGAAGCAAAGAGAAAAACGGTATTGTCCCAATTATGGGACGAGTAACAATCAACGGTTCTGTGGCTCAATTCAGTTGCAAGCAGAGCATCCATAAAGACCTATGGGATGTGAAAGGCAATCGAGCAAAGGGCAAAAGCAAGGAATCGAGAGACATCAATTTGGCTTTGGATAACATCAAGGCTCAAATCATCAAACACTATCAACGCATTTCGGATAGAGAAGCGTTTGTAACTGCCGAAATGGTACGCAACGCCTATCAAGGTATCGGAACGGAGTATGAAACCCTGCTCCGAGCATTCGACAAGGAGAACGAAGCCTTTGCCAAACGAGTTGGCAAGGATCGTTCTCTGAGTACATATCAAAAATACCTTACCGTAAGGAAATATCTTGCAGAGTTTATCAAGGTACATTACAAGCGTACAGACATAGCAATGAATGAACTTACAGAAGATTTCATTCGTGATTATTGTTTGTATCTGCGAAATGAGGTTGGATTGGCTCAATCATCAGTGTGGATATACTCAATACCATTAAAGCACATAGTAACTACTGCTCACTACAATGGCAAAATTGCAAGAAATCCATTTGCTCAATACAAGGTAGACCCCGACCACAAGGAGAGAGGATTTCTGACCGAAGAGGAATTGCAAGCCTTTACAACGATTGAATTGAACAATCCTGATTTGGAATTGGCAAGAGATTTATTCGTATTCGGCTGTTGGACAGGTATATCATTCATTGACATAAAGAATTTGACTACGGAGAATATCACAATGTTGGGTGGTTCTCCTTGGATTGTATCAAAGCGACAAAAGACTGGTGTACCGTTCCAAATCAAGTTGATGGATATACCTATGCAGATTATCAAACGATATGAGCCATACAGAATTAGCAACACCCTTTTCAACATCGGTAGCCACGACACTATAAACAAACGCATAAAAGAGGTGGCGAAATTATGCGGTATTGAGAAGCGAACTTCGTTCCACCTGAGTAGGCACACATTCGCAGTGTTAGCCTTGAACTATGGTATGCCAATAGAGAGTGTGAGCAAGATTCTCGGACATACAAACATTACGACAACACAGATTTACGCAAAGGTAACCAATACCAAACTTGAACACGATATATCTATGTTTGAGAGTAAAGTTTGTGAAAGATTTGCAATCTAATACGTGTAAGTATGGAACGAACAATTATAACAATCAGCGAAAATGGCAGAGTGAGTGTTTTATTATAGACCTGTCTAATTTATACTGTTATCAAACATAAATCAGACAAAAAACATTTAAAATACAATAAACAATGTCACTTTTTTACAAATATCAAAGAGAATTTTAGTAAAACCTGTATAATATTTGTTATATTTGCATCGAAATTTATATAAAGTAATATTTGAGTTATGTTGTTATCTGCTAAATTTGAGAATATATACTCATTTAAGGAGGAAACCCGTATTCTATTTACGGCCAGCAAGAGTGATCAATTACCACTACATGTATCACGTGCGGAGAAACGTGATGACATTTCTATCCTCCGCATGGGCTTGATTTATGGAGCCAATGCTTCTGGAAAATCAAATATAATAAAATGCTTAGGAATAATAAAGTCATTTGCATTAAATGGTTGGAGTCACAAAAGGTATGACTATTTTAAAATGACGAAAGAACCTAAGGAACGTTCAAGTATAGAATTGGAATTCAAAATTGATGGCCATTTTTTCGCTTATGGTATAGCATTCTCTAAGGGTGGTTTATTAGAAGAGTGGTTATACAAGACAGGTCGCCGTAATGACATAATGATTTTTGAGCGCAAACGTATTGGCGACGATTGGGAGAATGTCATTGCACCTCAGTTTCTTAAAGAGGAAGGCAGTCAATTCCTGAATTATTTGATTGAAGGCACTCCAACAAAGGGAACATTCTTAAATGAGTACATTGAACGTAATGGCAAAGGTATTGATGCTATTAAGTTAACACGAAAATGGTTTGAGAATTTAAATATAATATTTCCAGAAACGCATAGAACAGACTTTCCTTTCCGAGTAGTTAGCGATACTCAGTTCAAAACAGTAATGCGCGAATTACTTGAATATTTTGGCACAGGAATCTCTGACATTTGTCGTGTAGAGTCAAAACCGGAAGAGTTGAATATCCCAGATAGAATCAGACAAAAAATTGAAGAGAATCTTGAAGGGAAGAATTCTGATACTGGTGCAGTAATCCATAATAATAGCCGTTTTATCTTTGCTGAAAAAGATGAGTCGAAAAATTTGAAGTGGTATGAATTAAAAACCGTTCACAAGAAGGCTGGTGATGATTCTGATTTTATATTCGACCTATTTGAGGAGTCAGATGGAACATCACGTTTATTTGATTTTATTCCAATGTTAATTGATATGCGCACTAACGATGCTGTATATGTCATTGACGAGATAGACCGAAGTCTGCATCCAATGTTAACGTTAAAGTTGCTGGAAATGTATAACAATCTGCTGAGAGACAACTCGCAGATGCAATTGATTTGTACTACTCACGAATCGAATTTACTTTCTACAGCACCTATACGCTTAGATGAAATCTGGTTTGTTGAAAAAGACAAACAAGGAGAGAGTCATCTATCTTCACTTTGCGAATACAAGCCAAGAGAGAATATACAGAAGGGATATCTAAACGGACGCTATGGAGCAATTCCATTTTTTGGAGAATTGAATAATATTCATTGGGGAGATGCGAAACAGAAGTAGTCTAATACGCGAACGCCATGAGGCATTTCGCGATGCTCGTATCATAGTTGTAGCCTCCGAAGGTAAGGATACGGAAAGAATATATTTACATGCATTGGCAAATGAATTTTCCAATCCGCGTGTACATGTGCATATATTAGAAAGGAGTGAGGAAGAACAGAATAACTCAAGTCCAGAGCATGTATTAAAGCAACTAAACGACTACAAAGGTCAATATGCGTTGGAGGCTGATGATGAACTTTGGTTAGTGATAGATAAGGATCGTTGGACCGAAGCTATGTTATCGCGTGTTGCAGCAGTATGTGTACAGGACAATTTTATGCATATGGCTTTAAGCAATCCTTGCTTCGTATTTACAACCAGTTATTACTCAATATTTTGCGAGTAATAAGTCAGAAATATGGTCATAACCTTTAAGGGTGCATTCTAAAAGGTGAAGATTTAACTTTTTTATTGTTTCTTAACGCTCAAAGCGTATCAATAAAGGGTGTTTCTTCTCTTTTCAGTGCTATTTGCAGTTTGATGTTTCCGTCATTCCACGTTTTCGGCACAAAGGTACGACAATTTCCAAAAACGGCAAAAGCACACTCTTACCAATCTATTATTTTGGAGGGAGTGAAATCTGCCGCTTGCCAAATTTCTCTCTGTCGAAAATAATAAGCCTCTGAAAGATTTGAGAACTGTTTGAAT
>JAEIGA010000144.1_pt1 | contig 97848 bp, 77 predicted proteins | sample 9270691 | NCBI WGS metagenome assembly JAEIGA01 (sample SAMN17057246, study PRJNA624740) | gut metagenome | biome: biome; isolation source: fecal sample | host: Bos grunniens | place: China: Xizang | collected 2019 | reverse complement strand
GGCCCATTCGTCTATCGGTTAGGACGCAAGATTTTCATTCTTGAAAGAGGAGTTCGATTCTCCTATGGGCTACAATTAACAAACAATAACTAAAGATTTTAAGATTTATTTATAATGGCAAATCATAAATCATCTGAAAAGAGAATTCGTCAAACTAAGGTTCGTAACGCTCGCAATCGTTACTATGCTAAAACTGCTCGTAACGCCGTTCGTCGCCTTCGTGCAATGACCGACCTCGCTGAAGCTCAAGAAGCTTTCAAAAAAGTTAGTGCTATGCTCGATCGTCTTGCTTCTAAAAAGACCATCTCTAAAAACAAAGCTGCTAACCTTAAAAGCAAGCTCGCTCACCACATCAGCAAAATCTCTGCTTAATACAGCAGCCTGATATTTGTTGGCCCATTCGTCTATCGGTTAGGACGCAAGATTTTCATTCTTGAAAGAGGAGTTCGATTCTCCTATGGGCTACCTCAAAGCATCTATCATTCAATGGTAGATGCTTTTGGCGTTTTTATTGCTGATTATTAACCGAGAACTGAAAAATTCTTTGTAAATTTGCGTAATTTTACAAATTATCACTATGAATATATCATATAACTGGCTCAAAGAATATGCTGACTTCAATCTCTCTCCTGAGGAACTTGGAGCAGCTCTCACATCTATCGGTCTTGAAACCGGTGGTATAGAAGAAGTTGAATCTATTCGTGGGGGATTGCGTGGGATCGTAATTGGCAAAGTACTCACTTGCGAAGACCACCCCAATAGCGACCACCTACACATCACAACAGTTGACCTTGGAAACGGCGAACCAACACAAATCGTGTGTGGAGCACCAAACGTTGCAGCAGGACAAACAGTTGTTGTTGCAACAGTTGGCACTACTCTTTACGACGGCGACCAAGAATTTCAAATCAAGAAATCAAAGATTCGTGGAGTAGAATCATTTGGTATGATTTGTGCCGAAGATGAGATAGGCATTGGAAAATCTCACGACGGAATCATCGTACTCAACGACGAGGTGAAACCCGGCACTCCTGCTGCCGAATACTATAATCTCTCCAGCGATTATGTGCTTGAAGTCGATCTTACTCCTAACCGCATCGACGCAGCTTCTCACTATGGTGTAGCCCGTGATCTTTGTGCATGGTTATCACAAAACAAAGAAACAGCAACTCCTCAACGCCCTTCGGTTGACGCTTTCAAAATCGACAACCCTTCAGGTGCCGCTGAAGTTGTAGTTGAAAACTCCGACGCTTGTCCTCGCTATGCAGGCGTAACCATTCGCAATATCAAAGTTACCGAAAGCCCCCAATGGCTTAAAGACCGCTTGACTGCAATTGGGCAACGTCCGATAAACAGCATCGTTGATATCACAAACTATTTGCTTCATGCAATGGGACAACCGCTACACTGCTTCGACCTTGACAAAGTAAAAGGCGAAAAAATCGTGGTTCGCAACTGTGCCGAAGGAACTCCTTTTACCACTCTTGATGAAGTAGAACGCAAATTAAGCAATGCCGACTTGATGATTTGCAACGCCGAAGAACCTATGTGTATTGCAGGAGTTTTTGGTGGACTTGATTCAGGAGTAACCGAAGAAACAACTTCAATTTTCCTTGAAAGTGCCTATTTCAACCCCACATCAGTACGCAAAACGGCTCGTCGCCATGGATTAAATACCGATGCCTCGTTCCGTTTCGAGCGTGGAGTTGACCCAAGCAACACAATCTACGTGTTGAAACTTGCTGCTTTAATGGTAAAAGAAATCGCAGGGGGTGAAATTTGCGGAGAAATCGTTGACATTTACCCCAAAGAAATCAAGCCTTTCCCCGTTACCCTTTCATACGAATATCTCAACAATCTCATTGGGAAAGAAATTCCTACTGAAACTGTTGACAAAATACTTCGTTCACTCGAAATTGAAATCAAAGACCGTCGCGACGGAGAAATAGACCTTGAAGTGCCTACATATCGTGTTGACGTTCAACGTCCTTGCGACATTGTTGAAGACGTGCTACGCATCTATGGCTACAACAACATTGAGTTTGACAACACTCTCCATGCAACTCTCTCTTTTAAGACATTTACCGACAAAGCCAACGATCTTCGAGAGCTTATCAGCAACCAATTGACTGCCGTTGGATTCAACGAAATTCTCAACAACTCACTCACAGCCGAAAGCTACTATGAAGGTCTCGCTCAATATCCTGCAACCAACTGCGTAAAACTCCTCAATCCATTGAGCAACGACCTTAACGTAATGCGTCAAACATTGCTCTTTGGTGGAATGGAATCACTTTCTCACAACATCAATCGCCGTTCAAGCGACTTGATGATGTATGAGTTTGGCAACGTATATCGCTTCAACCCCGAAGCCGAATCAACAACCGAAACTCCACTCGCTCCATACAGCGAATCAGAGCGTTTAGCGTTGTGGCTCACCGGCAACATTCGCCAAGGCAACTGGGCTCGTAGCGAAGAACCTGCAACCATCTACGATCTTAAAGCAATCGTAGGCAACATTTTTGCTCGCCTCGGCATCTCTGAACGAGAGCTTTCTCTCACGGAAAGTAACGAAGAAATTTACAGCACATCACTCTGCATTGCAACTCGTGCCGGAAAGCAAATTGGCTCAATGGGTATTGTGGCAAAAGCAATACTCAAAAAAACCGACATCAAGCAAGAGGTATTATTTGCCGAGCTTGATTGGAATGCAATCGTAAAACTTGCAGTTAAGAAAAAAGTTACCTTTGCTCCACTCCCCAAAACACAACCGGTGAAACGCGACCTCGCACTCCTCATCGACAAAGCCGTTACAATGGCACAGATTGAAGCAGTAGTGAGAGAAAGCGAACGCAAGTTACTCAAAGATGTAACCCTCTTTGACGTGTATGAAGGCAAAAACTTGCCCGAAGGTAAGAAATCATACGCTATCGCAATGACAATTCAAGACGATGAAAAAACTCTCCAAGACAAGCAAATCGAAGCAGTGATGAACAAAATCATCACCAACCTCGAAAAACGCCTTGGTGCATCACTTCGATAATAAATAATTAACAACTAAAAAATAAAATATCACAATGGGAAGAGCCTTTGAATATCGCAAAGCAAGAAAACTCAAACGTTGGGGCAATATGTCTCGCACATTTACTCGTATCGGTAAAGAAATCACTATCGCTGCTAAGGCAGGTGGTCCAGATCCTGATACTAACCCTCGCTTGCGCGCTTTGATGCAAAATGCTAAAGCTGCAAACATGCCTAAAGATACCGTTGAACGTGCTATCAAAAAAGCAACCGAAAAAGATACCGGCGACTATAAAGAAATCATTTACGAAGGATATGGACCTTATGGTATCGCAATCGTTGTAGAAGCCGCAACAGACAACAACACTCGCACTGTTGCTAACGTTCGTTCATATTTCAATAAATTTGGTGGTAGCCTTGGCACATCAGGTAGCTTGACATTCCTTTTTGAGCATAAATGTACATTCCACGTTGTTGCTAAAGAAGGTGTTGATCTTGAAGAACTTGAACTCGAACTTATTGACTTCGGTGTTGACGAAATCGACTTCGACGAAGAAGAAAACGAAATCGTATTGTCTGCTCCATTTGAATGCAACTCTGACATTCAAAAATATCTCGAAGAAAACGGATTTGAAATCAAGAGTTCAGAATTTGTTCGCATTCCTAACGACCTCAAAGAAGTTACCGAAGAACAACGCACTCAACTCGAAAAACTTCTTGAAAAATTCGAAGACGACGACGACGTTCAAAACGTATTCCACAACATGAAAGAAGAGGAATAAACAAAACAACATAACTTTTAAGAACAAAGCCACAAGCAAAATTCAAAGCTTGTGGCTTTATTTTCAAAAAAAAGCACTATATTTGCATTATACTAATCAATATTATAAACAATGAAACAGCAAGTAGTACTTAGCAAATTTTGCATCATTTCAACCCTCGCATGCCTCGCGTTATTTGTTGGGTGTACGTTTATTCTCCCTGAGATATGGTGGTATATAGGCTGGAGTACATTCGTAGCAATACTTCTAATTATTTGCCTTTGTTATATGCCTATGAGCATTGGTGCCGACGAAAACGCCATATATATCAATCGCAGTTTTAAGATGAAATCAGTCTCAATGACCGAAATAAAATCGGCACAACTACACACTCCCTCTTCGGGAACTATTAGAGTGTGTGGTAGCGGAGGATTCTTGGGATATTGGGGCTGGTTTAGTGAACGAGGCATAGGCAAATATTTTGCTTATTATGGCAAAATGAGCGATTGCTTCCTTGTTGAATTAAAAAACGGTCGCAAATATATTCTCGGCTGCAAAAACGCCCCCGACATGGTAGAATATATCAACAAGCAACTAAAAAAGTAACATCAAGTTAATATAACTGAAACCTTTAATATGCACCGTTATAAATCATAAATAGGCGGTGCATAATTTTATTATTTATTTGACATAATGCGATAAAATGCGTAACTTCGCAATTCATATCTACAATTATCAATGATTGAAATTCGCAACATAGAAAAAAGTTATGACTCGTTGCAGGTGCTTAAAGGCATTAACCTTGATATAGTGTCCGGAGAAGTGGTGTCAATCGTCGGTCCAAGTGGAGCCGGCAAAACAACTCTTTTGCAAATCATTGGATCTCTTGAGCGTCCAAATTCGGGCGTGGTAAAATATGACGGCTCCAACATTTTTACACTTAAGGAGTCGCAACTTGCTCGTTTTCGCAATGAAAACATCGGTTTTGTATTTCAATTTCACCAACTTTTGCCCGAATTTTCATTGCTTGAAAACGTCGCGATGCCTGCGTTAATAGGTGGCAAAAATCGATCTGAAGCCTTTGAACGAGCTCGCACCCTAATCGAATATTTGGGTTTGAAAAACCGTGAGAACCATCGCCCTGCCGAACTATCAGGAGGAGAACGCCAACGTGCGGCAGTAGCTCGTGCGTTAATCAACAAACCTAAAGTGGTGCTTGCCGATGAACCTTCAGGTAGCCTTGATTCAAAAAATCGCCAAGAACTGCATCAACTATTCTTTGACTTACGACGCGACATGAATCAAACATTCGTTATCGTTACTCACGATGAATCTCTTGCTGCCGACTGCGACCGAATAATCAAGATGCAAGACGGACAAATCGTTGACATAATCAAAAATCAAAATACTAAATAACCAACAACTCTATGAAGCAATTAACCAATTTTTTATTAATATTATTTATGAGCTTCGCTTGCATAGCTTGCTCAAACGATGATGAGGACAACAATTCCACTATAACTGGAAACGAAATGTATGATATTGTTACATTTGTAGGAAATCAGCAAAGCAATAATAATAATTCGGTGTTTCAATTTCAAAAAGAGAACGACTCACGAGTAACAACTCTTCGTGCCACCGATAACGCTCTCGACACCACTTCTGTTAAGATTGGCACTCGATTGCTTCTATCATATATCCCAGAAAACGGAACACATAATATTGACGACAACATTTCAGTTAAAGGCTACTCAGTAGTTTTTAACGACTCTATTCGCACCGGAGACAAAAACAAGCTACCCGACTGGGATTTCAACCCCATTTTTGTCTATGCGATATGGCGTTCAGGCACATATATGAACATCCATTGTGGTTTGAGTTACTCTTACGAGCCTTCAGGATTTATTCTTTTGGTTGATGCCGAAACCATAGATAACTCCATGCCCGATGTATATCTCTCATATCAAAAAGGCGACGACCGAGAAAGCTACAATAAAGAATTTTACGCTTCAATCGATATTTCTAATTTATGGAACAAATCGACATGTAAAGGCTTCACTTTGCACGTAAACGACTCAAACTTTGGAAATAACACAATTGAATTTAAGAAAATAACAATAACCCCAATGCAATAATAACTAAAAACATATATAACATCATGGAACAAAAAAAGAATGAAATAAAAATCGAACTTACTCCTGAAGTTGCTAACGGACATTATGCCAATCTTGCTGTGATTTCTCACTCGGCAGGCGAATTTTTTCTCGATTTCATTGCTGTGGCTCCAAACATGCCTCAAGCTAAGGTGCAATCACGCATCATAATGACTCCTGAAAACGTGAAGAATCTATTGTTTGCACTTCGCGACAATGTTCAAAAATATGAATCTACATTTGGCGAAATCGAACGCAAAATGCCTAAAAACAGCCAAGGTAACGGTGGCAACGATATTCCCAACCCATTCATGGCTTAATAATCAGTATCAACAATTATGATTGAACATAACTTATTTATATACAACACACTCTCTCGCCGCAAAGAGTTATTCAAACCCATTCACGAAGGCAAAGTGGGAATGTATGTGTGTGGACCCACAGTTTATGGCGACGGACACTTGGGACACGCTCGCCCTGCAATCACTTTCGACATAATGTTCCGTTATCTCAACCACCTCGGATATAAAGTGCGTTACGTTCGCAACATTACCGATGTGGGACACCTCGAACATGATGCCGACGACGGTGAAGACAAGATTGCAAAGAAAGCTCGCATTGACCAATTAGAGCCAATGGAAGTGGTGCAACACTATCTCAATCGCTACCACAAAGCGATGGAAAAACTCAACGTATTGCCACCATCTATCGAGCCTCACGCATCGGGACACATTATCGAGCAAATCGAATATATCAAAAAAATACTCGAAAGTGGATATGCCTACGAAAGTCAAGGCTCAATTTATTTTGATGTGCCTAAATTTAATCAAGACTTCCCCTATGGCAAACTCTCTGGTCGCAATGTAGAAGAATTGCTATCTACTACTCGTGCCCTCGATGGACAACAAGAGAAACGTAATCCCGCCGACTTTGCACTATGGAAAAAGGCAGCTCCCGAACATATCATGCGTTGGCCATCTCCTTGGAGCGACGGATTCCCCGGCTGGCATCTCGAATGTTCTACCATGGGCGAAAAATATCTTGGTGAACAATTTGACATTCACGGTGGTGGCATGGACCTCATGTTCCCTCACCACGAGTGCGAAATTGCACAATCTGTAGCACACAACGGCAAAGAAACGGTGAAATATTGGATGCACAACAATATGATTACCATCAACGGACAAAAGATGGGTAAATCGCTTGGCAACTTCATCACCCTCGATGAATTTTTTACCGGTTCACACCCTCTATTGACTCAGGCTTATACCCCTATGACAATCCGTTTCTTCATTCTTCAAGCTCAATATCGTAGCACCGTTGATTTCAGCAACGAAGCATTACAAGCATCTGAAAAAGCTCTCAGTCGCATGCTCGAAGGCTGGAAACGCTTGCAAGAACTCACTCCAAGCGAAACATCAACAATTGACGTGAGTGGCTATGAAGCGAAATGCTATGAAGCAATGGACGATGACCTCAACACATCAATCGTGATTTCTCACCTCTTTGATGCATGCCGCGTCATCAACCAAGTAAACGATGGTAAAGCCTCTGCAACTGCCGAAGATATCGAATCCTTGAAGAAATTATTCAACACCTTCCTTGTTGACATTTTGGGTATTCGCACCGAAACAATTGCTACCGGCGAAGGAAACGAAGATGCACTCCGTCCATTTGAGCAAGCTGTTGATTTCATTCTTGAAATGCGTCGCACAGCCAAAGCCAACAAAGATTGGGCTACAAGCGACCTCATTCGCGATCGCCTCGCTCAAATAGGCTTCGACGTCAAAGACACCAAAGATGGCTTCGAATGGTCGATAAAGAAATAAACAACAATCTATAACATAAAAACCTCTCACATTAAAATGTGGGAGGTTTTTATTTGCCATTAAATCAAAAAATCATACCTTTGTCTTAATATTAATAATATAAACATAAAACCATTATTATCATGAAGAAATTAGCGATTATAGCCGCAATGCTTGGTGCTTGTGCATTGACTTCAAATGCTCAAGCAATTTATGATTACCTTTCAGAAAAGGCTCCTGAAGCTTATAAGTATAACGATTATTATTATCAACGTGCATCGCACTTTGCCGAGCTACCGGTTGACGGCGATGATATTATCATTCTCGGCAATAGTCTCAGCGACAACGGTCGTTGGAACGAAGCATTCGACGATGCCAACATCAAAAATCGTGGTATCATCAGCGACGTTGTGCAAGGCGTTTCCGACCGACTTGAACTCATCACAAAAGGAAAACCAAAAAAGATTTTCCTTCTCATTGGTGTTAACGACGTGTCGCACCACCTCACTCCCGACAGCATTACTACTGCCGTCGAAAAGCTAATCATGAAAATCAAACAACAAACACCTACTACTGAAATCTATCTTCAAAGCTGGTTGCCAATCAATAACGACTTCAAACGTTATAAAAATATGATTGGCAAAGAGATGGTTATCTTTCATGGCAACGTGATGCTTGAGCAAGTGGCACGCCGTCAAGGTGTTACATGGATAAACCTTTTCCCTGCTTTTGCCGATAAAGAAATGAAACTCCCAAAACACCTCACTAACGACGGGCTTCACCTCAACGATGCAGGTTATCGCATTTGGTGTCAAGAGATTGCAAAATATATCAATCCTAACGTGAAATTTAATCCCAATGACCTCTATCCAATCGACAACGAAGACATCGTGTTGGTTGGAAACCAACTCATTGGCGGACCTGAATGGCATGAATTATTCAATAATGCCAATGTAAAGTCACGCAACTCATGGGCCGATGTTGTTGAGGGGCTTCCTGCTCTTGCTAAAAACGTTGCAAAAAAATCGCCAAAACAAATCGTGCTTCTTCCAAGTTACAACGGCAAAAATCTTGCTAAAGGTCATAACTTAAGTGGAGATTTCCATGCCGACTCTATCGTGGCTTACGTTGAACAAGCAATCCAAAACGTCAAAGAGGTATCCCCTAACACCTCTATTGTGCTTCAAAGCCTCATGCCGGTCAACTCTACCTACGAAAAATATGCCGACTTCAAAGGCACTGCTAAAAAAGTAAAAGCAGCCAACAAAAAACTCCAAAAATTGGCAAAGAAACACAAAATCGAATGGGTTGATGTTTACTCAGCAATGGTTGACGAAAACGGCGACCTCAAAGCCGAATACACCAACGACGGTTTCAAACTCATGGGTAAAGGCTATACTGCCTGGAGCAATATCCTAAAGGCAATAATAAAGTAAACTTTCTCTCCATGTAAATATACTAAAGTTTAACTAATCACGCGAAATATATAGCAATCCCCTAAAACATCAATAGAAAAATAAGTCAATTTATAATTGCTTTTTATGGATTATGCGTTAAAGGTCGTAGGAATTGGAGAAGTGCTGTGGGATATGTTGCCACAAGGACGACAATTAGGTGGTGCACCTGCAAATTTTGCATACCATGTTTCGCAATTTGGCTTCCAAGGAACTATTGTGAGTGCCGTTGGAAATGATGCGTTAGGGAATGACGTTATTAACCAAATAGAATCTCATCGCATTGCTTCTCAAATATCTATTGTTGATTATCCCACAGGGATCGTTGACGTTACACTTGACGACAAGGGGATTCCTTCATATAAAATCGTAGAAAATGGAGCATGGGACAATATCCCGTTTAACGATGAATTGCAAACGTTAGCGTCGCAAACAATTGCAGCATGTTTTGGGACTCTTGCTCAACGAAACATTCTTTCGCGTAAAACAATTCGTAGATTTATTGAATCACTACCTGCAACTTGTTTGAAGGTATTTGATATAAATCTTCGACAGCATTATTATGACAGTGAGATTATAGAGTGGTCGTTATTGCATTGCAACATACTAAAACTCAATAATGAAGAACTAATCGAATTAAAAGGCATGTATGATGCAATGTCGTTAGACGATGACGCATTTTGCATAAAGTTACAACGACTATATAATCTTAAAATTGTGATTCTAACTCGGGGCGAAAATGGCAGTAGCGTTTATTATGAAAACGAGATTAATTTTGAACCTACCCCAACTGTTGAAATTGTAGATACCGTAGGAGCCGGCGACTCGTTTACTGCGGCATTCTTAGCCTCCTTATTGAAAGGCAAAACAATTATTGAGGCTCATCGCCAAGCTGTTGAAACATCAGCCTTAACTTGCACTAAAAAGGGTGGAGCTTTCTTTTAAGAATAACTTATGGACGCGTTGGAATTTGCCGAACGAATAATATTGAATCTTCCATACGACCCTAATGAGCAACAAGTTGCTCTTATTGCAGCATTGGCTCGATTCTGCTCGCCATTGTCGCCTCCTGATTCGATATTTGTATTAAATGGATACGCAGGAACAGGCAAAACGTCTCTTACCGGAGCTTTAGTGCAAACCCTTAACGAAGTGGGAGTTTCTTCGATATTGCTGGCTCCGACCGGACGAGCTGCAAAAGTATTTGGACGATTTGCCAAGCACCCAACCTATACTATTCATCGCAAAATATATCGCCAGGCATCTACAAGCGATACTTCATCATACGTTGCCACAGTAGCCGAAAATCGACATCGTAACACAATTTTCATAGTCGATGAGGCTTCAATGATAGGATCTCGCAGTAATAATGATATCGATTTACTTGAAGACCTCATTCACTATGTATATACAGGAGAGAATTGTCGTTTGATACTATTGGGCGACACTGCTCAATTGCCTCCTGTGGGGTGTGAATCATCACCGGCAATGACTATTGACGTATTAAAGTCATTGGGATTACGTGTTTCTCGTGCAGTGCTTACAGCTACTGTCCGTCAAGCCTCTAATAGTGGCATTCTATACAATGCCACATGGTTGCGACGTGCGATGCTTACCAATCCTCTCCCATTGCCACAATTATTTGCTTCGACGTTTGCCGATATCGTGCCGGTGTTGAGTGAAGACCTTCCCGAAGTGCTAAATGACGCCTACTGTCGCGACGGAATAGAGGAAACTATTCTTATCACTCGTTCAAACTCTCGTGCCGTAAAGTTTAATCTTGCCATTCGTGGAACGATTCTTGAAAAAGATGAATATCTATGTAATGACGAATTGATTCTTGTGGCAAAGAATAATTATCTATGGAGCACAAAGGTTAAAGGTATTGATTTTATAGCTAACGGCGATGTTGCGTTGGTAACTAAAATCTATGGAACAGAAACTAAATATGGTTTTCTTTTTGCCGATGCAAAGATTCAGTTAATCGATAGAGAAATTGAGCTTGATGCGAAATTGCTACTCTCTACACTTACATCTGATGCTCCCGGATTGACGACAGAGGAGGCAAACAAATTATATAATTATTGCGTTAACGACCCTGATGAATTTACACCCAATACCGCAATGTCAACCCGACATAAAAAACTCAAATCCAATCCCTATTACAATGCCCTACAAATTAAATATGCCTACGCTGTAACATGCCATAAAGCTCAAGGAGGTCAATGGAAAAATGTGTTTATAGATATGGGATATATCGCACCCGAAGCACAAGGTATGGATTTTTACCGATGGCTCTACACTGCGATAACTCGAGCCACTCAATCAGCTTATATCATTAATCCTTCGGTCGAGGTGAAATAAGATGATTATAGATTATTTATGATAGCCCCCACTGCCATTACAAGCGATACAACTCCCCGATCCATGACAAACACTACATTTGTTTTCATTCGTATCATCAGGTTTTAGTCCTTTACAAAATTTGCAAAGTCCACTACCATTACATGCCGAACAGTTTTCCCAATGGGGTGAATTTTCATACGCATCATATAACACATCCATGGTCTTATACACTGTATTACACGAAGAAAGAATGCAAAAATTTGCAATAATCAATATATAAAACAGCACTTTTTTCATAATTAATTTAGGGAACTATAACAAACAATCCTCTATATATTCAACTTCTTTAGACTACAATAACAAATTTATGTATGAACATAATCTATGCTACATAACGCATTATGAATTGTTATTTTACCATTGAATCAAACGAAGATGGAATTGGAGTTGTGAAGTTCATCTCTTTGCGAGTGATGGGATGAATGAATCGAAGCGTTTGAGCATGTAGTGCAAGTCGATGAATAGGACTTGTTTTTGCTCCATATTTACGGTCGCCAACAATAGGGTGTCCAAGATCTTTCATGTGAACACGAATTTGATTCTTGCGACCTGTATCAAGTTCCACTTCAAGCAATGTGTAACCATTTTTACATTTAAGAGTTTTATATCGAGTAATCGCAAGCTGACCTTCCGACGGATTTTCGGTTGAATACACCTCTAATTGAGTATTTTCAGCAAGATAACTTTTGATTGTTCCTTCAGGCTCTTCAACTTTACCTTCAACCACTGCAAGATACTTGCGATTTAGCACCATATTATTCCAATTATGTTGCATCGCTTCTTTTGCTTCTACACTCTTTGCAAACATCATCAATCCCGATGTATCACGATCAAGACGATGCACTATGAAAATTTTATTGCGAGGGTCTTGCCATTTTACATAATCACGCACAATCGAATAGGCTGTGCCATCTTTTACCTTATCGGTACCCATTGAAAGCAATCCATACCCTTTATTTACCACTATAATGTCCTCGTCTTCATATACCAATTTCATACGGCGATGATAAAACACCTGAAATTCACGAGAAAGATTCACTTTCACCTCATCTCCGGGGTGCAACTCGGTATTGAATTGTGTCAATGGCACATTGTTCACTGCCACTTGATTGTGCTTAAGATAATCTTTAATCGTTACACGTTTGCGTTGTGGCATCGAGTCAAAAAGGAATGGCAACAACGTAGTTTCTGTTTCAACTGCGTAGGTTTCTATTACATCGGGACGAAAACGCTGACGCTCAGCACCCGGTTTATGTGTCAATTTCTTTGCCATAATGATTATGCTTTCTTGCGTACAGTGGCACGACGACGAGTTGTGGTCTTTTTAGGCGTAGCTTCTTGCGATTCTATAATTTCTTTACACTCATCAAATGTCAATTCAGCAGGTTCTTTTACTGTTTTAGGTATTTTATAATTTGACTTTTTATAAGCAATATAGATACCATAACGACCATTAAGAATTTGCAAGTCGGCATCTTCGGCAAATGTTTTTACCACCTTTTTAGTTTCTACCTCACGTTTTTCCACAATAAGTTGCACTGCTTCCTCAAGCGAAATCGCAGCCGGTGCATATTCTTTAGGAATTGAGACAAACTTATTGTCGTGTTTGATATATGGACCGAAACGGCCAATAGCAACTGTAACATCTTTATTTTCATATTCCCCAATTGTGCGAGGGAACTCAAATAATTTCAACGCCTCTTCGAGAGTAATCGTTGACACCGATTGTCCTTTTAACAATGATGCAAATTGTGGTTTTTCCTCGACATCGCCTTCGCCTAACTGCACAAGTGGACCAAAACGTCCAATCTTTACCGACACCGGTTTACCCGTTTTGGGGTCAACGCCGAGCCGACGTTCTCCCACTTTATGTTCAAGACGCATATTCATTGCTTCTTCTACTCCGGGGTGGAATATTTCATAGAATGAACTGATTTCTTCATTCCATTGCAATTTACCTTCAGCCACGTCATCAAATTTTTCTTCAACATTGGCAGTGAAATTATAGTCAAGAATATTGGGGAAATATTTTGTAAGGAATTCATTAACAACAACACCTATATCGGTGGGGATAAGTTTTCCTTTATCGGCACCAACCGTTTCATTCTTAGTGCGGGTAGTGATTTTATTTCCTTTTAGAGTGAGAGTAATAAAGTCGCGTTTTTCGCCTTGTTTATCTCCTTTTTCCACATATTCACGTTGTTGGATAGTAGAAATTGTAGGAGCGTATGTTGACGGACGACCAATACCCAATTCTTCCATTTTCTTTACCAAAGATGCTTCGGTGTAACGAATTGGTTGTTGAGTAAAACGTTGCGTCGCCACAATTGATTTATTTTCAAGATTGTCGCCAACTTTCATCACAGGCAAAAGTCCTTCAGATTCAGCTTCAACATTATCATCATCACGACCTTCAATATATACATTCAAGAAGCCATCAAATTTTATAACTTCGCCGGTAGCGACAAACTGTTCGCTACGAGTTGAAGGAATAATATCGATAGTTGTCTTTTCCAATTCGGCATCTGCCATTTGCGATGCAATAGTGCGTTTCCAAATCAACGTATAAAGGCGTTTTTCTTGAGCTGTACCGTCGATTGATTGGTTCTCAATATATGTTGGGCGAATTGCTTCGTGAGCCTCTTGTGCACCTTTAGAATTAGTGTGATAGCGACGTACTTTGAGATATTGTTCCCCAAGTTTGTCTTTAATCTCTTTTGAGATTGTATTTATTGCAAGAGAAGAAAGATTTACCGAGTCGGTACGCATATATGTGATATGCCCGGCTTCATAAAGACGTTGAGCCACCATCATGGTTTGCGACACAGTAAAACCTAACTTACGTGAAGCTTCCTGTTGCAATGTTGAAGTAGTAAAAGGAGGTGCCGGAGATTTTTTAACCGGTTTTACATTCACATCGCCCACCTTATATGTAGCACTGATGCAATCGCTGAGGAATTTTTGTGCATCTTCTTCACTTGCCAAACGTTTTGATAATTCGGCTTTAACCTCAGTGCCATCAGCAGTAATAAAGATTGCACTTACTCTGAAATAAGGTTCACTCTTGAATGCCTTAATTTCTTCTTCACGCTCAACAATAAGACGCACTGCCACCGACTGCACACGTCCGGCAGACAACGCAGGCTTAATCTTTTTCCATAATACCGGAGAGAGTTCAAAACCCACAATGCGATCAAGCACACGACGAGCTTGTTGAGCATCGACAAGATTCATATCTATTGAACGAGGATTTTCTATCGCATTGAGAATGGCACTTTTAGTGATTTCGTGAAACACAATGCGGCGTGTGTTCTCGGGCTTGAGCCCAAGCACTTCATAAAGATGCCAAGATATAGCTTCTCCCTCGCGGTCCTCATCGGAAGCGAGCCATACCATTTGAGCTTCTTTTGCCATTTTCTTTAATGTCGCAACAAGTTCTTTCTTGTCGTCGGGAATTTCGTAAATAGGTGCGAAATTATTTTCAACATCTATGCTGAAATTCTTCTTTCGCAAGTCGCGGATATGTCCGTAACTCGACATTACTTTATAATCTTTCCCAAGGAATTTTTCTATTGTCTTGGCTTTGGCAGGAGATTCGACTATTACAAGATTTTTCAGCATATATTTTTCCTATTTTAATCTATTTAATTTTTTCGACCGACAAAATTAGAAAAAAGAAATCATATAGTAACTATTATCAACAAATTATCGCTTATTTTTAACATTGTTTTCCCATAATCGTGCAATTTTTATAGCTAAATACACATTATTATATAGGAAACTGCAATTATTTAGTCAATTTTTCAATCATCACGGTGGTTCTCTTCGGCTATAAGTTACACGCAATTTCGATATTACACGACTGTTGACTCTATCAACAAAAATACGGCTAATATAGACAAGGTACATTTAAGTTGCCAACTCTCTAATACACCCCATACCTTTTGCCTTATGCTGATAAAGGCTTTCATGTAAACTCAATACAACTAAAACTTGCAGAAATTTTCTCGTTTAGCTCATTTCAAGTACCTTTGTAATCTAAAATAAAAATGTAATACAAATAATATTAATAATATTTCAGTTATGAACTTTACAGGAATTATTGTGGGTCTTGCCACATTCTTAATTATTGGGTTATTCCATCCTATCGTTATCAAAGCCGAATATTATCTTGGTGTAAAATGCTGGTGGATATTCTTTGTTGCAGGCATTGCATTTTGCGTTTTATCAATTGTTATAGAAAATCTTATCGCATCAACAATACTTGGTGTTACCGCATTTTCATCATTTTGGAGCATTTTGGAGTTGATACATCAAAGGGAGCGAGTAAAGAAAGGTTGGTTCCCAGAAGGACCGGGACACAAAAAATAAATAACATTATTTGTTCAATCACAATAAAAAAGCGACCGTTATCCTTATGATAACGGTCGCAATTTATATAATAATTAGTTTATTACTTTGAAGCCTTTTTAGAGTTGCGACGAGCATCAGTGAGGTATGCCACTGGAGCAGCCACAAACATTGTAGCAAGAGTACCGATGATTACACCAAGTAACATTGCGAATACGAAGCTGCGGATTGCATCACCACCAAGAATGAAGATACAGAGCAACACGAGCAATGTAGTGCCTGAAGTCATCACCGTACGACCCAATGTAGAATTAATTGAGTTGTTGATTGTAGTGAAGAAATCTTGTTTTGGATAAAGACCTACATTTTCACGCACACGGTCAAATACCACCACGGTGTCATTGATTTGGTAACCAATGATAGTCAAAATTGCGGCAATGAAGTTTTGGTCAACCTCCATAGCAAATGGCAACCAACCCCAAGAGATTGAGTAAACACCAATGATTGAGAATGCAGTGAATGCTACTGCAGCAAGAGCACCAACAGAGAATGCAACATTGTGGAAACGAATCAAGATGTAGAGGAACATTGCGATGAGAGAAAGAACCACTGCAATGATAGCACCAGTACGCATATCGTCAGCTACAGTAGGACCAACCTTTTGAGAACTGATAATACCTTGACTTGCATCGGTAGTAGAAAACTCTTGAGCAGTCATACCTTCGCGAAGGTAAGGTTTCAACACATTGAACAATTTATCGGTAATTTCTTTATCTACACTTGCATCATCGTTTTCAATCTTATAGTTGGTAGAAATACGAACTTGGTTAGAGTTTTCGATTGTGATAACCGAAACCGACGCACCCTCAAATTCAGGGGCAAGAGCTTCTTGAAGTTGAACAGGATCAACCGATTGTTCGAATTTAGCTACATAGTTGCGACCACCAGAAAAGTCGATACCTTGGTTAAGACCTTTCATGAAGAATGAAGCAATAACAACAACAATGAATGCAGCACAAATAGAGAAACCTATTTTGCGAGCACCAAGGAAGTTGTAATTAGCACTCACAAATACATTCTTAGACAAAGCTGTTGTGAAAGTAAGTTTTTGGAATGCTTTGGTTTTGCCCCACCATACAAATACGAGACGGCTTAAATATACCGCAGTGAAGAATGAACACACAATACCGATAATCAATGTAGTTGCAAAACCTTTGATAGGACCTGTACCGTATGCCATCAAAATAACACCGGTGATGATTGATGTCAAGTTAGAGTCGAAGATCGCAGAGAACGCATTGCTATAACCATCAGCGATAGCTGCACGCACGCCTTTACCTGCACGAAGTTCTTCTTTAGTACGTTCGAAGATAAGCACGTTAGCATCGACAGCCATACCAAGAGAAAGAACGATACCGGCAATACCCGACATTGTCAATACTGCTTGGAATGAAGAAAGAATGCCAAATGTGAAGAACAAGTTGCAAATTAATGCGAAGTTAGCAACCATTCCAGGAATTACACCATAGTAAGCCATCATGAAAATCATCAACAACACGAGAGCTACGATGAATGATATGAAACCTGCTTCGATAGCTTGTTGACCAAGAGATGGACCGATAACCATGTCGGAGATGATTTCCACTTTCGCAGTCATCTTACCACTCTTCAATACGTTAGCCAAGTCTTTCGCTTCTTCGAGAGAGAAATCACCTGTAATTTCAGAACGACCACCTTCGATAGCGTCGTTTACGTTAGGAGCAGAATATACACGATCGTCAAGAACGATAGCGATTTGGTTACCAACATTAGCACCTGTTACGCGAGCCCAACCTTTAGCTCCTTCACCATTCATTGTCATAGAAACTGTGTTACCCTTGAAGTCATCAAGACCTGATGAAGCATCAACAACACAATCACCGTTAAGAGCAGGCTTGCCATTAGTTGATTTCAATACATAAAGTCCGTAACCAAGAACAACTTCGTTGCCGGTTGAACGATCGGTGAATTTTTCAGGTTTTACACTCCAACGGAGTTCCATATCGGCAGGAAGAATCTTTTTAGCTTCGCCGTATGCCAAGATAGAGTCAACCGATGCAATAGCCATTTCATCGGCTACATAACCTGCGATTGAAGCTCCGGGGTTAGAGTTTGCAAGAATTTCAAAAAGTTTTTTCTTACCTGCGTTAACTGAATCAGCAGCATAAGCGTCGTTGAGTTGAGCAAGTGCATTGAACGCTCCGCTACGTTCGTCGGTTTTGTATGCTGTATAAAATTCAAGAGCTGCCGAGCGGAGCAACAAATCACGAACACGGTCATGGTCTTTTACACCAGGGAGTTCAAGAAGGATTTGTCCGTCTTTATCTTTAAGCACTTGAATATTTGGAGAAACAACACCAAATTGGTCAATACGGCTACGAAGAACGTTTGTAGCAGAAGTTTCAACGAGGCTCTTAACCTCAGCTTTAATTTTATTGCGAACAGTTGCAGCATCATCACCTTTAGCTACTTTATCCTTAAATAATTCGGCATAATTAGCTTTTGGATTAAGATTGCTATACTCTTCAATGAATGAACCTACGAAGTCATCAGATTGGTGGTTAGCAACTTGTTCGTCAGCAAATTTAAGTGCTTTTTCAAATACGCTGTCGTTTGTTGCAACATTAGCCATACCACGAACTACATCGGGCATTTCTAATTGAAGAATCACGTTCATACCACCTTTGAGGTCGAGACCGAGATTTACACCCCATTTACGCACCTCGTTGAGAGTATAACCGAGATAAACTGTTGAATCACCATGGCTTTTAAGGTATTGGTTATAAGCCTTGTTGTAAGTCTCAGATTCGCTTCCTTCTTCTCCAGCCATTTTCAATGCATACTCATCAGCTTTTTTCTCATAGCTGTTTGATACAAACGAGAATGACATGTAGAAAAGGCACACTATTACCAAGAAAATGGCAATAATGCCGGAAACGGTTGTTCCTAATGTTCCTTTACTTTGCATTTTAAGTTAATATTATTTTAAGTTATTAATTATTTTTGTGTTTGTTTCAGCTTGCAAATATACAAATTTTCTTTGTATTACGCCAAGTTGAGCACTGATTTTTGCGTTTCAACAGCTTCATGAAGCAAAAAACGACATAATTTTAGCAAAAAATAAGATAAATAAACAGTGTATATAGCAATCTCAATTATAATATTGTCTTTCAAATTGTCATAGAAACTAACACCGGGCATATCCACTTCGTGGCTATACCCGGCTATATACTAATCAATCATTTGATTTTTTTGTTGTTAAAACTTATATGTGGCTCCCAACAATCCGGTAATGCCTTGTGATGGGATGTCATAAAGCAGGTCGTATTTGTGATTGAATAGGTTTTCGATTTTAACGAAGAAATTGAGCTGATCATTAAAGCGATACAAACCACCGATTGAGAGGTTGTTTACGTGACCAAGCGAGTAACGAGTATATTCGGGCGACACTACATCAGGTGACACTTTGGTAACATATTGCATATAAGAACTACGACCTCCACGATATTCATAACCAAGAGTGACGTCGAGTGGTGCAATAGGAGTTACGATGATAGAGGCATCAACCACATGTTTTGCTCTATCATGCCACAAGTAATATCCTTTATCATAGTCTTGTTGCGGAGCCAAGGTATAACTTGCCTTGATTTTACCCCAGTTTTTATAGCAATATGAAGCTTCAACGCCTAAATGCCAACCTCTTAAGTCAACTTCATTCATTATGTGGTAATTTTCATCAATAAATACAGGCATTAACCAATCGTTAGCAAACGCATATCCACCATATACTTTAATTTTGGCATCTTTGAATGGGCCAAGGTTTACACCGGCATCAATAGCACATGGCAAATAAGAATTACCATAAGCCATTGCAGGCATAAAATAGTGCGACACATCAAAAATCGATGACATAGTGTTTTGTGCTATCCCCCCTGTAAAATAAGCGTAAGCTGAGATATAATTTGTAGGGGTCCAATCAACATACACATCAGGAGAGAAGTAAATTCCGCCATCATAATCAAATTGACCTTCAATATTTGCACCGATACGCAACGATAGGTTGTCAACAACGATGTCGTAATGTGGAGTTACAGAAAGGATAGAATGAGTATATCCTTCATTGTTTCTAAAGCCATGCCACACAACACCATTTGTCATTCCCCAACCGGGTATCAATAAATGGTTATCATGGGTTAGGGCAAAACGTAAATCTAAATTTGCCGATGTGTTATTATCAATATCAAATGCAGCATATCCATTTATATTCACATTATGCTCTTTTACGGCATCAAAAGCCGAGCCTATATTACGATATAATTTCATATTATAGGGAAAATCATCGCTAAAGCCAAAATAATTATATGATGCCAAGGCTTTGTATTTTAATCCACCTACCGAAGATGCCCATAATGCCTCAAAATTAAAGTCGTTTGCACTTTGGCAATAATCTTTTTTTAACCAGGGTGAGTTGAAATTAGTAAATGTGTAATCAACATCAAAGTCTAACTTTGATGTTGCATCAATTCGTTGAGCCAACTCCACATCAACAGTAACAGAGTGGTCATATATCGACCAATCTTCTCCACTGCGAGGTTTTGCACAATACGATTCTCCATTATATTGCACCCACGCATTTAATTTCGTAGTGTCATTATCAAAAAAAGTATAACCGGCAGTAAGGTCAAGGTTATATACAGGGAAATATCCCAACATTGCATAACCTCGATATTTTGAAATGCTGATGGTATCAACATTTTCAGCCGGTTCGAGCGTTGTTATTGACCCGGGTACTTCGGCAGTTTTAGCCCGATCGTTGTATTTTAGTTTATTGTGCTTAATTTCCAATTGAGGCACTTGTGGAGTAACATTAATTTTGTTTGCCTCGCTCAATTCTGGAACGATATCTTTATCAATTGTAATTTCTTTTTTTAAGTCTTGAGCCGAAATATTCAACGCAAGAGTCGTTGCTAACGCATATATATATAACTTTTTCATATCAATAGATTATTTAAGACGTTCATCAATCATTTTGAATATATCGGCATCTCCACCGGGATAATTTTCACGCAAAGTACGTAGATATTCATTTGCTTCAAACAATTTGCCTTCTTTGCGATTAATATCGGAAAGCAATATATAACCACGAGCGAGCCAATATTGATGAGGAGATGAAGAATTTATAAAATCTTCAACCACAACTCGGGCTTCTTTCAAATTATCAAATTCGTAATAGTATTGAGCCAACTCAATGGCACTCATTGCTCCATATAGGTCTTCGACATTATCATCAAGCGATGCCCACAATTCAATAGCCTCGGTTGGCTTGCCGGTGTTATTTAATGCGACAGCTTTAGCATATTTTACCTCTGACAATAATTCACCATTGATTTTAGAAGTCATCAACTCTTCAGCTTTTTTAATCACTATACTATATTTATCTAAATCGTATGCAGCTCGAAGTTGCCCCATTCGTGCTTGAGCTATCATATTTTTTGTCGATGCACGTTCTTCTAATTTCTCATAATCGGCAAGAGCCATTTCAGATTTACCTTGATTATATTCAATTTCGGCTTTAACCGACAATGCCGTTTCAACAGCTGCATTATCGGGATAACGTGTTATAACATCATCGGCATATTTCAAAGCATTAGCTTCGTTGTTATTATTCTCGTATTCACATTTAGCTAAAATAGCCAAAGCCGATGGCTCATGAACCGAGCCGGGATATTTTTTCAAATAAGAGCGTATTTGCTCAAATCCCAATCCTTCGAGATATGCGTTATGAGCGGCTTCATAAGCAACATCTTCAAGATAAGACTGCTCAACGGGCAAAGCATCGGGAACTGTTGACACAAATGCCGTATATGCTTCAAGATTATTGTTTTTAGCATAAATTCGCATCAAGTCTTGACATGCCACACGAGCCTCATCGCTTGTGGGATATGTTGCGATTACATTTTTATAAGCATTGATTGCTTCGGTTTCTTTATTATTGTTCAAATAGGCAATAGCAAGTTGCAAGCACCCGTTTCGTCCTTGTGTTGTTGCAGGATATTCTCTCACAAGTTGCTTATAAGTTTCAATTGCTTGAGGGTATTTATTTTTTTCCACATAACATTGAGCTTTTTCAAGCAATGCCGATGGCACAATTCCAGATGTCGGATATTGTTCAAGCAATTCATCAAGATTTTTCACCTTCATGGTTAAATCTTTTCTATAGCCATTCATCATTGCTTTTTGATATAACGCATAATCGCCTGTAGCTTTATTAGCGTTATAAGCCTTATCGTAACTTGTCAATGCTGTGGTAAAATCAGATTTGAAATAGAAACAATCGCCAATTCGAGTATATGCGTCGGCAATTACTTCCGAATCCAAATTTCCATAATTATTAAGTGCTTTTTCAAAATTTGCAATAGCCTCGTCGTATTGGTCGTTTTTTAAGCAAGAATAACCTATATTATAGTAGGCTAACGGAAGATTTACCACATCTTTAGTTGAAGCCTCTACATAATTGGAATAAGAATCGGTAGCAGCATCATAATCTCCTTGGGCATAGTAGCAATCACCTAACCACAAATCGGCTTCACGAGCCAATGCTTCATCATATATCGAATAAGATTTTGATTGGCTTAATCGTGATATTGCTTGATTGATTTTACCTTGCGAAAAATCACGAGTGCCAAGTGTGTATAATACTCGCTGTTTGACTTTGAGAATTTCGTCATTAGGATTTTCAATTTTTTCAATGCTTGCTAATGCTCGTTCATAGTTGTTGTCGGTCATGTAGCCTGTTACAACATATTCCTGCACTTGAGGCACGAATCGGCTGTTTGGGTAACGGCGAAGGAACTCCTCAAAGTTGGCAACCGAATTGCCAAAAGGGATTGCTCCACCATGCGAACTTGCAACGGCATAGTTATAGAAAGCCAGCTCTTGAGCTTCAAGGTCGTAGTCCATTTTTGTTGCTTTATCAAGAGCCAACATTGCTGCATTATAATCTTTACTTTTCAAAAACGATTGACCAATCATGAGATAAGCACCTTGACCCAACGCATTTTTTTCTTGTGTTACAGCTTCAAGCGATTTAATAGCTTTTTCATATTCATGATTTTTATAGTGGCTTACTCCAAGAATATATTGAGTAGATGGCAATGGCAATTCAACTCCTTTTACATAATTCTGCAAATATGGTATCGCCGACACTACATCGCCCATATTGTAAAGCGATTCTCCGGCAATGCGATTAGCTTCGGCAATATACAATGGCTCTACATCTTTATTTAACATCTTACGCGATAAATCGTAAGCTTTTTTATAGTCTTTATTCAAGAAATAAATTTGACATTTATAATAGTTTGTCATGCCGCCAAGCTCAGATGCGTCATCTACTTGGTCAAACAAATTTAGAGCTTCGTTGTAGTCTTTATTGATATAAGCCACATATCCTGAGTAGAATTTCGCCGAGTTGTCATATTTTGGAGATCCTAACAACGACTTAAATCCTGCTTCGGCATCGCTATAATCAGCCAATCGCAAATGAGAGTATGCCTTACGATATGTATAGTCTTGAGCTCGTGGATATTCCAAAGCCTGCACATCGACAAGTTTATATTGAGCCAACGACGTTGCATAGTCTTCTTTTATAAAATAGTAGTCTCCGATAGCCATTTTCACGTCCATGCGATATATTGATGTTGGGAACTCACTAATAAAGGCTCTAAGCAAAGTCTCAGCATTGGCGTTATTAGTCATTAATGCCGACATCGCAATGTAATATTTTGCAGTTTCTTTTTGTTGCATTGTGGGATTCATATCCAACAATTGCGACATTTGGTCGATGCAACCTTGATAGTTTTTATCTTGATACAAAAATATTGCACGTTCTTGATAACCGTTGCTCAAAGGTGAATTAATTTGAGCTGATGCACCCAAAAACGCAGTGGCAACAATTGCCGAAATCATGATTCTTTTCTTCATAACTTGAGTGGCGTTAATGAAATTTCTATCGTTGTTAATTTATTCTTACAAAGATACAATCCTTTTATATTAATTTGTTATTTATTTTTCAAAAAAAATTGCCAAAATTTATCATTTTAGCAATTCTTTTAGTTGATATGTCATTTTTACCATCTAACTTGTCCGTCGCCTGTGATAATATATTTGTAGGTTGTTATCTCGGGCAATGCCATAGGTCCTCGTGCATGAAGTTTTTGGGTTGAAATCCCAATTTCGGCTCCGAAGCCAAACTGCCCACCATCAGTAAAAGCTGTTGACACATTGGCATAAACACATGCAGCGTCAATATCACGACAATAACGATTAATAGCATCGACATTTTGTGCTACAATTGATTCGCTATGACGCGACGTGTGAGTTTCGACAAATTCAATCGCTTCATCAATATCAGCAACTGTTTTTATCGACATTTTATAGTCGAGCCATTCGCGACCGAAGTCATCGGCAGAGGCATGCTCCAACTTTGCATATTTGCCCTCAAGGGCTGAATAAGCTTCTTCATCGGCATATATCGTAACTCCTTTATCGACAAGTGGAGCACAAATTTCACATAAGTCGTTCAATCGAGAGCGGTCGATAACCAAGGTATCGAGCGAGTTACACACACTCACACGACGAGTTTTGGCATTGAACACAATTTCACGAGCAGACTCAACAAGTCCCGACTCATGCAAATAAGTGTGACACACTCCTGCCCCGGTTTCAATTACAGGCACACGTGAATTATTGCGGACAAAGTCAATGAGTTGCTTGCTCCCACGAGGTATAATCAAATCAACTTGTCCTACAGCATTCAGCATCTCGGCAGTAGCTTCACGAGAAACAGGCAATAATGTTACAGTATTTTCATCGAATCCCTGTGAAATGAGAACTTTGCGAATCAATTCTACAGCACATTCATTTGTGTCGTGAGCATCGCTACCACCTTTAAGCAAGCAGGCACTACCGGCTTTAACGCAAAGCGAAAATACATCAAACGTTACATTGGGACGAGCTTCATAAATAACACCAATAACGCCAAATGGCACAGACACTTTGTTGATTACCATTCCATTAGGTCGTGTAACAGTTGATAGTGTTACATTCAAAGGAGATGGCAATGACGCTACCGAACGCATATCAGATGCTATATCGCGTAATCGACCATCGGTCAATTTTAATCGGTCGTATTTAGGGTCATCTTGACTCATACGCTCCAAATCAAGGAGGTTTGCATCAAGAATTGTGTCAATATTAGCCTCCACAGCATCGGCAAGTGTGAACAATAATTTATTTATCTCAGTGGGAGATAAACGATTGAGTTTTCGAGCGGCTATGCGAGCCGATTTATATATAGAATCATTCATGTTGTTAATCAATATAAAGATAATCACTATGCACAAGCGGACGAGCACCACTCTCGCCTATCACTTTGCGAGCAGTTTCGGAGTCGCACCCCACTTTTCCCACTGCAATCATTTCTCCTCCGGGAGCTACAACCTTTACTATGTCGTCTTTTTCAAAATCGCCAACAACATTTGTAACCCCCACAGGCAAAAGGCTTGCACCACGAGCAGAGAGTAGTGCGTTGACAGCTCCTTGGTTGACATGAAGCTCTCCTTTGGCAAATCCCTCGCTATGAGCAATCCACTTTTTCACTCCCGAGGTTATTTGTGTTGCAGGGTGAAACATGGTGTAAGGCACTTTTCGCTGTGGATTTACCACATCAACAAGAATATCATCGCGTTTGCCATTCGCAATAATCACAGCAATGCCTTCAGATGCCACTTTGCGTGCAATGCGATATTTTGTAGCCATACCACCACGTCCAAACGTTGATTTGCCATCTTGTATATATTCCGACACATCGTTTTGCAACTCTATATCGGTAATTACTTTCGATGCTTCATCATTAGGGTTTCCATCGTAAACTCCGTCGATATTGCTCAATATCACAAGAGCCTGCATATCCATCATTGTCGCAATCAATCCCGAAAGTTCATCATTGTCGGTAAACATCAGCTCTGTAACCGACACTGTATCGTTTTCATTGACAATAGGAATCACACCATTGGCGAGCATCACTTCCATGCAATGTTTTTGATTGAGATAATGACGACGTGTTGAAAAGTTTTCTTTTGTTGTCAATACCTGCCCACAGGCAATGCCGTGCTCACGAAACAGTTCATAATAACGATTAATGAGCTTTGCCTGCCCCACCGCACTATAAAGCTGACGAGCCGATACGGTATCGAGCTTCTTGTTTTCACGCAATTCACTGCGGCCCGACGCTACTGCTCCCGATGAAATCACAATTACACCAATGCCACGATGATGCAACTCGGCAATCTGATCAACAAGAGCACTCATGCGAGTAATATCGAGCGTGCCATCTTTGCGAGTGAGCACATTACTACCGATCTTTACAGCGATGCGTGTATAACGATTGTTCATGATTTTATTTCTTATTGCGTATTTCTACACGACGAATTTTGCCACTGATAGTTTTGGGCAATTCTTCGACAAATTCCACAATACGTGGATATTTATATGGTGCCGTTACTCGCTTCACATGATCTTGGATTTCTTTAATCAATGCGTCGCTTGCTTTATCTTTATAATCGTTTGCCAACACGATAGTTGCTTTCACTACTTGCCCTCGGAGTTCGTCGGGCACACCTGTAATAGCACATTCCACTACGGCAGGGTGAGTCATCAACGCACTTTCTACTTCAAATGGACCAATGCGATAACCCGATGACTTGATAACATCGTCGGTGCGACCAACAAACCAGAAATAGCCATCTTCATCACGCCAAGCCACGTCGCCAGTGTGATAAATTCCATCGTGGTATGCTTCGTAGGTCAATTCAGGGTCCTTGAGATACTCCTTAAACAAGCCCACAGGTTTCACTCCATTTGTGCGAACAACAATTTCGCCTTGCTCACCATCTTCAGCCCAACGACCGTCGGCTGTCAATAGGTCTATATCATAAACAGGACCTTTGCACCCCATTGACCCCGGCTTTGGTTCAAGCCATGGATATGTGGCAATGGTTAGCGTGGTTTCGGTTTGTCCAAATCCTTCCATCAACTTAATGCCTGTGAGGCGTTTCCACTCATCATATACCTTAGGATTAAGTGCTTCACCTGCAATAGTACAATATTTTAGAGTTGATATATTGAATTTTGTCAAATCTTCACGAATAAGGAATCGGAACACTGTTGGAGGTGCACAGAATGATGTAATACCATGCTTGTCAATCATATGAAGCACATCTACCGGTTCAAATTTTTCAAAGTCATATACAAATACGTTTGCACCGGCAATCCATTGTCCATAAAGTTTTCCCCACACAGCTTTACCCCAGCCGGTATCGGCAAGAGTCAAATGTAGGCTGTCTTCATTCACATTGTGCCAGAAAGAGCCGGTGATGATATGACCGAGAGGATATGTGAAATCGTGAGCCACCATTTTAGGGTTGCCTGTTGTACCCGAAGTGAAATACATCAACGACACATCATCGTTGGTGTTTGCCAACTCAGGGCGTACAAATGGAGCTGCCGCATCAATTTCTTTATTAAAGTCAAACCACCCATCAGGCACAATAGGTCCGGTCGAAATCAATGTTTTCAATGAAGGGCATTTTGGCAACGATTTTTGAATATGATTAACCACAATTTCATCTCCGGTTGCCACAATAGCCTTAATATCGGCTTTTTCGCAACGATATATAATATCTTTTTCGGTCAAAAGGTGGGTTGCGGGGATAACCGTTGCACCAAGCTTGTGAAGAGCCACAATCGAGAACCAGAATTGATAATGGCGTTTGAGAATCAACATTACCATATCACCTCGACCAATTCCTTGCGACGCGAAAAATGATGCAGTTTTGTCGCTTTCACGCTTTATGTCGGCAAAGGTAAATTGAATTACTTCTCCTTGGTCATTGGTCCAAAGTAGAGCTTTTTTGTTGGGCTCTTTTTCAGCCCAAGCATCTACCACATCATATCCGAAGTTGAAATTTTCGGGAACATTTATTTTGAAGTTTTGCATAAAGTCATCGTAGGATTCAAACGCGACTTTTTCTAAAAACTTTTCTAACATATCATACTGTTGTTTTTAAGGATTGTTTTGTAGAGTTATGAAATTATAGCAAGAAATTTTACGGTTTCACCACCTGTTGTTCTCATTCCGTGAGGCAATGTGGCGTCAAACATTATGCTATCGCCCGGATTTAGGATTGTAGATTTACCACCTACCATAATTTCCATTTTTCCTTGCAACACATAGTTAAATTCTTGTCCTTGATGAGAATTCATCGTCATAGGTTTATCAGCATCTACAGGCTCCACAGTAACAATAAATGGCGAAACCACACGATGTGCAAAGCCTGCTGCGAGGTCTTGATAACTATACGCTTTGGTGCGTTCGACTTTCACACCTTTGCCTGCACGTGTTACGAAATAAGCCTGCATTTTGGGTTCTTCGCCAAACAATAAGGCTGTTAATTCCACTCCATATTTAGCGGCAATGCGATGCAAGAAACTAACGGGAATATCCTTTTTTCCACTCTCATATTCGACATATTCTTGAGTAGAAACGGCACAATCGGCAGCAATTTGTTCAACCGACAAATCCATTGCGTCACGCAAACCTTGTAAACGGGTTGCAACTTCTTTTATATGATTCATAATCTATATGATTTTTATTTCCATTATATCAACGACAAAATTAATACTTTTTTCCCTGCAATAATAGCAAATTGAAAGAAAATTACACTTTAATGCACACTTTTTTTCTTTTGCGAAATATTTCTCGTACAAAATGAAAACAGCCGATGCAATAACATCGGCTGTTGATATAACGAATGTTTTTATTTGTCGTTATCTTGATTATTTTACATGTTTCAATGTAACAACTTCGTCAGCTGCAATAACTTTGATTATATATGCACCTGTAGCGAGGTGGTTGATGTCGAATGTTGATACACCTTCAACATTAGCAGTTTCGATGAGTTTACCATCTATGTTGTAGATTTCAACCGATTCTGCATTGGCACACATCACCACATTTTCATTGCTTACATATACTTTAGCTTCGTCGTTGGTAATACCTTCAACACCAACTCCTGCATTATAAACAAATGACATCACGTCAGAATAAGCTGTTTTATTAGAAGCCGAAGATGCTGTCTTGTAAAGACCTTGAGCACGTACATAATAAGTTGTACCATCAACAAGTTTAGCCGATGAAATTGTGATTTCACCTGCAGGTTTTGTTGCATATTCAAGGTCGCTCAATGTGTAAGCAGTTTTACCCGTACGACCAAATGATGATGTTTTAGAGATTTCGATAGTAACCGAAGTGAGTCCTTCATAAGGTTTCACCTCAATTGATTGATCGCTATACACGGTAGCACCATTTGTTAACGGACGAGCAAATACCGGAGCATCAAATGAAGTGATTTCCACAGTCTTGAATGCCACAGCATCACTTGTTGAAGTAACACCATCTTTTGCTGCTGTAACTCGCACATAGTAATCATTATAAGAAGATAGAGTGCGAGATGGAATAGTTACCGATGAATTTTTAGTTGTAACAGAATAAACTACCTTTCCAAAATCAGAAGCTTTTGAAATTTCCATAGTAAATTCGCAACCATCGATAGGAGTCCACGAAACAGTAGGAGTCAATGACACGCCTGTTGCCTCGTTAGCAGGAGCAGTAATAGATACTTTTGATGCTACAAATGAACCTGTTGCCGATGTTTGGTCAAGAGTATTAGGCTTCTTAGAAATCACACGCCAATAATATGTTTTACCCGACTCAATAGTTGCTTCAAGAGCTGTAATTGAAACATTCTTTTCATCAGTTTCGGCATCACCTACCATTTGAGTGAAGTTTGCATCTTTTGCCAACTCTACACGATACATTGTGCCATCACCGTTCCATGCAAATGTAAACAAGTCGGGAGCTTTTTCGCCGTTAATGGGGAAAGTAAGTGTTGGTTTTGCTGCTGTAGAAACTGCTTTACCGGCAAACAAAGGAGAATATTCGTTACCATAACGGTCATATACACACACAGCCCAATTATAACCCGATACTTTATCGGTAGGAATAGTATAGCTGTTTGTGTAGCAAACTTGTTCGAGATATTGTTTTTGGCAAGTAAACTCTGATTCGCTCAAAGTTGTAGGCACTGCATACACAGTGTAACGCATACCATCAACCTTATCCCATGTCAATGATGTTCCTGAAACAGTAACGTTTGAAGTCATTTTTGGATCGCGAACATTGTTCCAATGACGCAATGGAGTCAAAGCCTTGTTTTGGTAAGCATACTGATAGAGAATGTCGCCAAGAGATTGACGAGTATCTCCATATTTTTCAGTGTAGTTGATAAATGATTTATACTCAAAGTAAACCAACCCTGTTTCGTCTTGACGATTATACTCTCTACTCATGTTAATCTCATCAATCAAAGCTTGAGCACCTGCGTTTGCGTCGGTAGTATAATCTTTTGGAGATGTAGAGATATACATGTGTCGGTCAAACTTAATAGCAGCATCAATCCACCATTCACCACGTTTTGGGAACTCATTTACCCAATAAACTTGTGGAGACACGAAGTCGAGTTGTTGATGCTTGAGCCAATAAAGTGGGTCAGAATAGATTGTGTTGTATTGGAAGTCGCCACCAAGAGCAGGCATTCCATATTCAGTTTCCACATTGGGGGGTGAAGATTTACCTGCAGGTGAGATACCAAAACAAACATAAGGTTTCACACTTTTAATCATCTTGTTCATTTCGCCCACCATGTTATTGATATTTGCACGACGCCAATCGCCAATTGAAAGAGTTGTGCCACTTGCTTGGTAGTCGGCATAGTCGGGAGCAGTAGAGTTTTCAGCAGTACCACCTTGTGGATAGAAGTAGTCGTCGAAAATCACACCATCAATATCATAGTTGGTAACGATTTCTTTAGTAACGGCAAGAATGCGTTCCAACACTTCCTTTTTAGCAGGGTTAAGTACAGTGTTTGACGAACTACCACTCATCAACCACTCAGGGTGAGTTACTTCATAATCCAAAGCACCGCCACCATGAGTACCGTTTTTGCTTGTGTGGTAACGATAAGGGTTAATCCACGCATAACATTCGATACCATATTCATGACATGCTTGCACTACAAATTCAAATGGGTCGAAAGCAGGAGCCGAGCCACGTTTACCCGACACCGATTCAGCCCAAGGTTCGTAAGAGGACTTATATGTGGCATCACACTCTGAACGCACATGGTAGTAAAGCACATTGATGCCTTGCTCTTTGAATGATGCCATACGTTTGCGGAAAATATTTTTTTGTGCTTCAGCATTGCTTGAAGTGAGGTCGGCAGTAGGCCAATGTCCCAAAAAAGGAGTACACCACATAGCACGATGCTCACGAGTTGTTTCGGCTTGGACATCAACACTCGTTGTCATCAATGTCATTGAAGCAATTGCAGCAATTCCTATTGATTTGATAAACTTATTCATAATTTTATTCATGACATTTTATAAAATCAAAGGTAACCGCCTTTCGCGGCAGTTACCTTTGTTAATATTTCAACTATAACCTAAGCTTAGTAAAGTTGAGTTTCCTTAGGATTAATGGTTATACCAAGGATTTCGTCAGTAACCTCACCATAAGGTTTACACTTACTGTCAGCAGGGTCAAAATAAACAAGACCGGTGCGAATACCTGATGCATCAGAACCATCGGCACGGAAACCAAAGAATACCTTACCATCTACTTCATGCAAAGCCATTTGTTTCACATGCACTTGCTCATCGGCTGTGGTATTAACCGGTTTTGCAGCCATTTGTACAGAAGCAGTTGGTTTTGCAGTGGCAGCAAGTTTAGGATAAGTCGCTTCTTCAAGAGAATATTGATTCAAACCTGTAAAGCTACCCACATTCGAGCTACCAATAACCCAAGTGTAGATAAAATTAGCTTTTCTAGTTTTTGTTCCTTGATCCACAACAAATGATGTAAACTTAAGCCCATCTAATGTTTCAGGATATGTTGCAGGCTTAGTTGCAGCGTCTTTAGAGTCTTTACCAATTTGAGATTCAACAAATCGCATAACACCGTTACCAGAGTAGTTTTTACCCCACCACCATAGTTTGTTCTTATCACAATAAACACCATTTGTGATAGCACCGTAAGCAATTTGTGATCCATAGTAAGGAAGAAGGTTATTTTCTACAAAATAGTTCGTACGGAAGTTATCAGATCTTTTCTCTTCAACAAGACCACGTTCGGTCATCTTAATCTTACTAATACCATTACCACGGTCGCTATAATAGATGTGACCATCGTAGATACAACCATGGAATGGGTCGTTAAATGCAGCACCACCAACGTTAGTAATAACAACATTAACATCAGTTCCATCAGTACGCATAGCTGTGATTTTACCATCACCCATCACACCGGCTTCGTCGTTGATATAGTAATATTGTTTACCTGCATCAAGAATATAAATCCATGGTTTATAAACCGAGTCGCGTTTAGCTTCATCATATTCTTTAGCTTCGCCATAAAGAATGTTAAATGGATTTTCACCTACAGAAACTCCCATATCGTAAGGCACAACTTTAGGATTTCCCATTTGCTGCAATTGTGCATCAGTCAAAATTTTGACAGCCTTGATATTGCCACCAACTTGTGCATAATACAAAGTTGGAGCAGGAATTTGAGAAGCAACAGGCACATTGAAATAAGCTTGCTCAAGCTCACGTTTTTCAGCTGCGTTATCAAGATCGAAAACAGCATCAACAGTAACCTGTTGAGAACCAATATTGCTAAACGTAATATTTTTAGGACACTCTACCTCTCCGGTTTCTGGATCGGTAGTAAACACCATAGGTGCAGTAATCGCTTGACCATTTTCGTCTAACGCACCTTCAGGGAATCTCCATGTATATTCAACTTGCTTGTTTTCAGGGTTTGGCAAACGAATGCTGAATGAAACTTTAGTGTTATTCACTTCTACAAGTTTCATTACCTCACCCGATGGAGACAATTGCTCAGCAATCGACAATTTTGGAACAATATCACTAATGAGAATAGGATATGTGAGAGAACCTACACCTTCGAGAGTCATCGTTACATAATAACGACCCGCTTCTTTATATTTCACAACAGGGTGGTTAATGTCACTTAAATCAGCAGTATATTTACCCTCTTCAGCACCAAAAGTCCAAGAAACTTTACCGGTTTTAGCTGAAGTGTTATTAAAACGGATATGAGAAACTACATAATAATCAATACCATATTGAACATTACCTGTAGAATCAGGAGCCACCTCATAGGTAAAGCTAATATCGGGGTCGGGGAAATTTTGTAGTTCAGGGTCTTGATCTACGCAAGCAGCCATCGCCAACGTAAACAGAGCAAGAACGCCTAATTTATTTAAGAATTTCATAATACTTAAAATTTATATCTTAGTTAATTTCAATTTGATATGAAGTGTGAGCAACACCTTCGTTACCATCAGTATCAAACACTCTGTAGTTTGCATCAAGGACGAATTTACGTTTGAACGAAATTGCGTACCCATCATCACCTTTAATCCATTCTTGGAATGTAATAGGTTCAACCAAAGCCTTGAACGCTTCAATATATTCAGGAATAACAGTTGAAACAACCGCACCTTTATCATCGTCATAACGACTGAATACCCATGGAGCAGATGCATAAATAGGATAAACGATGATTGACTTATCAGCAGCATAACGATAAGTACCAAAGTCATCTTTAACTGCTTCTTCTTTTGTAATTCTGTTGTAAACTACTGTTTCACCATCAAGTGTTGGATAGTAATATGCAACAGTATCAGCAGGAGGTACAGGGTCAGTAGATCCTGGATTTGGATTATATGGGTTGCTACCATCAAACCAACGATTCATTTTATCGGTAACAGAAGCTTGCTTATCAGTTTCTGAATAATTAATATCTGTTGGGAATTCAGTGCCAAATTGAGCATTTATTTCAGCAAAACGTTCATTAGTGAAAGCATAGTTTGCATAAAGATAACGCAAAGAGTTATAATAATTATCAGTAACAATCAAAGAGTCAACTGCATTCTCAAACTCTTCAGCAAAACCTTCAGGGAAATAAGTCGCAAATTTGTTCTTTTCAGTCTTTTCCCATTCTTTAGGAGTGTTCCAATTAATAGGAACTAGACTTTCTGACACAGGCACAGTAGCAGTCAAAACAAACTCATAACCGTCCCAAACGGCAAGCGAATGGTCAAACTTATAAATCGATTGATTCATACGCACCTCTTCTTCAGAAATCGAAAACTGCTTAGTATAGGTAAAACCTGTACCTGCCAATTTAGCAGTAGCCGAAGCTTCATCGGTAAGAGTTACGTTATACCACACTTCACTATGAGAAGGGGTGTGACCTTTTTCGGTATAATATTGACCCTTGAAAGAGAAACTTTCGCCCGCTTTACATACAGTAGAGCCAACTTCCCAATAGCATGTAGGAACAGGTTGACCAATTATCAAGTGGTCGGCAAATGGATCGTTTTTTTCACAAGAAGTGAATGCAACGAGACCCAATGCAAAGATTCCTAATTTATATTGTAATTTCATAATTTCAATTATTTATAATTAGTTAGTTAAAGAAGAGCGAGACTCAACCCAAATCATTGGTTTTTGGAGCCACTTATAGTCTTTGTATGCACCCACACGAACAACCTCATCTTTGTTATAGATATCCTCGGTTTGAGGGTCATAGTTGAGACGTTGAATCCATGTGTTTTCTTTTTGAGTATCGGTCAAACCATTTACCCAATAAGCTTTATAAAGATTATAGGGACGACGTAATGTTTGATATACAGTTTTTGTTTCACCTGTAGGTATCACACCGTTACGATTGTTGCTATAATGATAACGACGGAGGTCGGTCCATTGCTCAGGCTGCATATACATTGCGATGTATTTTTGCATCATAAGATCTGAAAGAGTATAATTTGCAGCATCAAAGAACCAGCGTTTATTACCTACTGTAGAACATGCAAAACCAGTTGCAGTACCTGATTTTTCTTTACCATTGGCATCCTTTCCACTATATTTTACTGAAGTTTTTTCATTGTTAAGGAATGCACCTTTCCATGCTTCAAAACGAGCTTTCCACATGTTAGCATTGTATTCATCTTCAATCTTTTCAGGAGCAAATGCTTGGTCAGGATAAACACCATAGTTTTTGAGGTAAGCATCAAGATGACGTTGAATATTCAACTCTGTAGCTTGTTTCGCAAGAGCACATGCTTTAGCTTTATTACCTAACCAATAGTAAGCTTCGGCTTGAATGAAGTAAAGCTCTTCCATTGTGAAAATAGCATTGTAGGCATCAAGAGCACCGGCGTATGCACCGTAATATAGGTCGGGGTAATGAGCACGTTTGTAAGTAGCACCAGAACCAACATTATTTTCAAGATAACGATATGCTGTTAGCTTAGTTTCTTCATCTGAAGCTGATTTAGGACCTTCGGCAGGCTTCATAAGAAGCATAATGCGCGGGTCATTACCATAACCATTATTTTTTCTAACTTCCCATGTACCTTGCGAACCTTCTACACCTGGGAAGTTTACACCAAGGCAATCTTCCATAAAGAATTTAGATGGAACTGCATCGTTTGACAAACGGTTATCACGAGATTCCCAAGAGTTAATCTTAGGTTGTGCAGAACTCCAAGGAGAATATGACTCAGTACCACCTTCACTTTCATAGTTGTAACGAGGTTCATTACCAAATGAAGTACCATAAAGGAGAGATTTAGAGTCACCACCAGTCCAAGTGTTGATAGCTTGTTGTGCAACATCAATAATTTGTTGACATTTTGACATATCTACGTTAGGAATGTTACGGAGCAAGAGACGAGCCTTCATTGCATAAACCAAACCTTTCCATTTGTTAAGGTCGCCTTGATAAACACGATCCATTCGAGCATCGATCTTAACATCGCCCGAAGTGTCACGTGATTGATTTTCAAAAGCAGCAATAAGAGCATCAGCTTCTTTGAACATCCAATTGTAAATAAACACTTGGTCATAGTAATAAGGAGTAGTTGCAAGGTGAGCTGCCTTTTCGGGATCAGCACCTTGTTCTTTCAACATAGGCATATCACCAAATGTATCGGTAGTCAATTGAGTTGACATCAACATGATAGTACGAGCGATGAGGTCAACGTTAGTTGTTCCTTCAAGGTTACATACCGAACGAATATTCTTCGCCAAATCATAGAAGTGACGACGCCATTGTGGGTGGCGGTTGATGTTCAAGAATTCCCAACCTTGCTTGTAAGGATAAGAACCTGTTTCGCTCTTACCTGTAGTAGTCAAACATTGAGAAAGATATATATTATATTCAGCGTGGTCATATACAATTTGACTCGCATAGAACACAATTACGGGCAAAGCCTGCTCAACAGTGTTATCATGAGCACGGTCTTGATTCACGTTGTCATAAAGGACATCTTCGCAACTTGCAAGAGAAAGTCCGAGCAATATAGACAACGATAATGATTTAATCTTGTTCATAGTCGTGATTAGAATGTTATGTTAAGATTGAAATTATAGCTACGAGTAGCAGGAACACTGAATTCATCAATACCCATTGAACCAGCACCACCGGTAGCAGCAGGCATAACTTGAGGATCGGCACCGGTATATTTAGTCAAAAGGAATAAGTTTCGACCGGTGAATGAAGCACGAAGACCCTTGATAGGATTCTTAGAACCGAGTTTCTTCATCATTTTACCGAAGTCGTAAGCAAGAGTTACATAGCTCAAACGAATGTAAGAACCGTCTTCGATAAAGTTTGAAGGAACAGAGTAGTAGTTAGAATAGAATTGAGAGTCGAAGATTACAGGAGTAGTGTTTTCGCGATAAGTACCATCACCGTTAGCTACAACCCCTTTTACGATAACTTCATGGTTACGATATTTTTCAAGGTAACCACTCATACCATTAGCAATCAAGTTTTCACCGGTGTTGTTGTAAACATCACCACCAGAACGACCATCAAACAAGAAAGAGAAAGAAAGGTCTTTCCAAGTGAAAGTAGAACCTAAACCAAGAAGGAAGTCGGGCTCGCGATCACCAAGGAAGCAGTTTTTATTAGGAGAAATCAAAGGATAACCGTTTTCATCACAAATGATTTGACCATCTTCGGTGCGTTCATAGTCGGTACCGACCATTGCAGTAGTTGAACCACCTACGTTAGAAGAACAATACAAACGGTTAGTAACTTGCATACCAAGGTACTCAGTTTGGTTGTTAGGAAGTTCACGAAGGATACCACGGTTGAACGAGAAGTTAGCGTTAGCAGTCCAAGTGAAATCACCACCACGAAGAATGTCTTGAGAAAGAGTTGCTTCAACCCCATAGTTTTCGATAGAACCAGAGTTGAATGTTTGGAGGATTACACCGGCAGCAGGAGATACACGCATTGAAATGATTTGGTTATCAACTGTAGTTGAATAGTAAGCAACATCTAAACGAGTGCGTTCTTTGAAGAAACGCAAGTCGGCACCAATTTCCCAAGAGCTTGTCATTTCAGGCTCAAGAGAGTTAGCAGAAGAAACAGTAGGGTCAACACCATAACCACCATCGGGGAAAGTTGACCATTGTTTGAAGTTGTTAGAGAATACATAGTTAGGAGCGTCCTTACCTACTTTTGCCCAGTTACCACGGATTTTACCGTAAGAGAACCAGTTGTTTTTGAGGTTGAAAAGCTCAGAGAATATAACCCCTGCAGTTACTGATGGATAGAAGTAAATAGGATCTACCAAGTCAGGGTTTAGATAGTTAACCAAAGTAGAAGAACCATCGACACGACCGGTTACTGACAATTGAGCCATACCTTTATAGTCGAAACGAATTTCACCAAAGTAACCAAATTTGTTACGGTCGGTGTGATAAAGGCTGAAGTCGGTCAAATCCATACGTTCAGGGTCAACGTTGTTAAATGAATAAAAACCTCCACCAAGAATGAAGTTATCACCATACATTGACGCAGAAACGCTGTTGGTTTGAGAATACTCACCACCAAGGAAGAAGTTCAAGTTGAAGTTATCATTAATCTTCCAGAAGTAGTTAGCGTTACCTTGAACAGTGAGACGCTCGCTGGTAGAAGGTGTATAAGTATAAGAACCCATACGTTCAGCGAGGGTATTTTTTTGACCATCGGTGAGTTCGCCATCAAATTCACGACCATCTTGAGCGTAACGAGGCACTGAGTAAGCATCTTGAGCTGATTGACCTTTATCGTAACCAACTTTAGCTGTGAATACCAAGTTTTTAATTGGTTCGTAAGAGATAGAACCATTGATAATCACACGATGACCTTCAGTTATTGATTGGTCCATATAACGACCATAGTAAGGAGAAACAGCAGCACTTAGACGTTGGTCGTTTGACAATTCGTCCCAAGCGTCATAACGGTTACCCCAGTTAGGAAGACCATTAGCTAATTTATAGTCGGCCATATTGCGATTAATTGACCAACCATATACAGAAGACATTGAGTTACCAAAACCACGAGACTTAGTGTCGATATAGTTAGTAGATAACACAAGTTTCACTTGTTCAGAAGGATTGAATTCACCTTTAACATACACACCAAGACGGTTTTTGTAGTCTTCAGGAACAACACCATTATTGTTCATATAGTTAGCAGATGCGTATGCTGAGAATTTTTCGTTACCACCAGAGATAGAAACGTCATATTTTTGCATGAATCCGGTTCCAAGGAAATCACCTACGTTGTCGTAGATTTGTTCATCGGGTTTAGCAACAGGACCCCAACCACCGCCGGCGTTAGTAGTATAAATACCGCTACCACCACCTACGTATGTGCTTTGCAATTTAGGGAGACGAGCAACTTCAGAAAATTCCCAACCACCAGAAGCAGTAACAGAAACAGTGCCTTGTTTACCACTCTTAGTTGTAATCAAGATAACACCATTGGCACCTTCTTGACCATAAAGAGCAGAAGCAGCAGCACCTTTCAATACCGACATTGTTTCGATATCGCTTGGGTTGATGTCGGCAGCAGCAGAAGCACCACCACGAACAGGCATACCGTCGATTACGAACAATGGTTCATTGCTTTGTCCTGAGTTAATAGAAGAAATTGCACGCACCACAATTTGTGAAGCAGAGTTAGGAGAACCCCCAGCCATAGAAACTTGCACACCGGCAACCTTACCTTGAAGACCATTAACGAAGTTAGCTGTTTGACCAGCTGTTACCGCGTCACTGTTCAAAGATTGAACGGCAAAGTTAAGTTTCTTCTTTTCTTGAGTTTGCCCCATCGCTGTAACAACGACTTCTTGCAAAACTTCAGAGTCTTCTTGCATCACCACATTGATGACACTTTGACTCCCTACTGTAATACTTTGTGGTTTCATACCCACATAACTAAAGTTCAAAACGGCTTTGTCGTTAGGAACTTCGATTGAATAATTCCCATCAAAGTCGGTGTCGACTCCGGTAGCAGTACCTTTAATCATGATAGTAACACCAATAAGAGGCTCACCATCAGAAGCACCGGTAACAGTACCAGTTACAGTGCGGGCAAAGCCGGCAACTGCAAAGAGGGAAAATAACAGAAGCAATAACTGTTTTTTCATACTTACTTTTAATTTGTTTATATTCAAGGTTATTTATCACTTACATTTTTTAACTCAATCAACTATTTCCGGCATGGTCAAATTGCTTCAATAACACTTCATACCCAAAGACGCCATAATATACTATAACTCAATTTTTTAGCTAAAAAATTGTAATATAGCAAGATTTCTCATCTTTTTAGGTTAGCAATTGTCAGTTAAGCACTTAAGCCAATAAGGGCATAGGCGATACCACAAACCGACACGTCGGTCCACACGGTATTACGTACAAATCTACCACATTTTTTCAGAATAAAAGCATATTGTTATATATTATTTAGCATATTTTATACTTATAATCATTTTTTAACACACTGAGGCAGGGATTAAAAATTTTAGCAAATTAAAAAACTATCACAGGGGGATTGCTATAATATATAATAATGTGTAGTGATGTTTATTATTGGGAGTAATAAGAGCTATGGGAGAATTAAGTGATATACGAGTTATAAGAGATATAGAAGCAAAAAAATAATTGCAAGCACCATAAGAGAACTTTATCGTTGGCTATCGCCTTAGATAGGCTTCGCCTCGGCAAAACAAATTTAAGCAAGCTTAATTTGCTTTTGCACTCTTTTGCTCTATCGTTGGCTATCGCCTTAGATAGGCTTCGCCTCGGCAAAACAAATTTAAGCAAGCTTAATTTGCTTTTGCACTCGGCTTGCACTATCTTTGCATACCGTTTACAATAAATCATTTTCATGTTATGCGTATAGATATTCTCACTGTTTTGCCCGAAATGTTTGAGTCTCCTTTTGGCTGTTCGATTCTAAAACGTGCACAAGATAAAGGCCTTGCAGAATTGGTGGTGCATAATCTTCGTGATTATTCTACCAACAAACATCGCAAGGTTGACGACTACCCTTTTGGTGGCGAAGCAGGCATGGTGATGCAAATCGAGCCTATTGATCGAGCGATATCTCAACTCAAAAGTGAACGCAATTACGATGAAGTGATTTTTACATCGCCCGACGGGGAGGTTTTCAATCAACCTATGGCTAACAGCCTTTCAATGCTTGAAAATATCATAATATTATGCGGGCACTACAAGGGGATAGATTATCGCATTCGCGAGCACCTCATCACAAGAGAGATTTCAATTGGAGATTATGTGCTTACTGGTGGTGAAATCCCGGCTGTAATCATAACCGATGCCATTGTGCGATTGATTCCCGGTGCAATTGGCGATGAACAAAGTGCATTGAGCGATTCTTTCCAAGATAATCTGCTCGCTCCACCGGTTTACACTCGCCCGGCAGAGTATAAAGGTTGGAGAGTTCCCGATATTCTTCTGTCGGGACACCAAGCTCGTATAGATGATTGGAAGCACGAACAAGCGATAGAACGCACTCGCCGCTTACGTCCCGACCTACTTAAATAATCAAGAGTGTTGAGGTGGAATAACATTTCCTTGAGAAGCATTTACATTCAAATAAAAAATCCTTGCCGGTTGGCAAGGATTTTTTATTTTTGTCTTGAATATCTATTTCTTTTTCGAGCATTTTCGCTTGGGTGTTTCATTCTTTTTTGCACCACATTTAGCTCGCATTTTCTTCATTTTCAATACCATAGCCGAACGTGCGGGCAAGTAAAGTTTTAACCACTCAACACCATGAGGTGCATAAAGTTCGTCATGATGAGTGAAATGCGACATTTTTTCATCAATGTTGCCATACCCACCAAAATCGGGGTTATCACTCGACAACACTACCGAATACTGCCCTGCCGGGGCGAGAATACCATAATCAGAGAATGACTTATAGGGATTGAAGTTGAACACAAACAGATAATCGCCACGCTTGAACGCCAACACTTGGTCGTCGTCTTTTTCCCAAAGTTTTTCAACAGGCAATGATTGGAAGTTTTTCACTTTCTTCACAAGAGCAACCATTGCATTGTCGAAGTCGTTGAGGTAGTGATACTTGAGTTCCTTGCGGTCAACCAAATCCCATTGACGGCGAGCATATTTATGCGACCAACCATTTCCCTCACGAGGGAAGTCAATCCATTCGGGGTGCCCAAACTCATTACCCATAAAATTGAGATAAGCCCCATTTATTGAAGCAAGGGTAACAAGTCGTATCATTTTGTGGAGAGCAATGCCACGAGCCACTGTCATATCATCGTCGCCCTTGGTCATGTGCCAATACATTTTATCATCAATAAGACGGAAAATCACCGTTTTGTCGCCCACGAGAGCTTGGTCGTGGCTTTCTACGTATGAAACGGTTTTTTCGTCGGCACGACGATTGGTCAATTCCCAATATATAGATGTGGGGTGCCAGTCTTCGTCTTTTTTCTCTTTGAGCATCTTAATCCAATAGTCGGGAATACCCATTGCCATTCGATAGTCAAATCCCATACCACCATCTTTGATTTTGGTTGCCAACCCCGGCATACCACTCATCTCCTCAGCAATAGTAATCGCATTAGGGTTAATGGCATGAATAAGTTTGTTGGCAAGAGTGAGATATGTGATGGCATTGGTGTCTTGACCTCCATTGTAATAGTCGCCATACGAGCCAAATGCTTGCCCCAACCCATGGTTGTAATAAAGCATCGATGTAACGCCATCGAAACGGAAGCCGTCAAACTTAAATTCTTCGAGCCAATATTTGCAGTTTGATAACAAGAAGTTTAATACATCATTTTTGCCATAGTCGAAGCAAAGCGAATCCCATGCAGGGTGTTCGCGACGATGATCGCCATAGAAGTATTGATTATAGCTACCGTCAAGACGACCGAGCCCCTCTACTTCATTTTTCACTGCGTGAGAATGAACAATATCCATAATCACAGCAATTCCCAATCGGTGAGCCTCGTCTATTAACGATTTCAACTCTTCGGGTGTACCAAATCGACTTGAGGGTGCATAAAAACTTGATACGTGATAACCAAAAGAGCCATAATAGGGGTGTTCCTGAATAGCCATGATTTGGATTGCATTATACCCGTCCTTGGCAATGCGTGGCAACACGAGGTCGCGAAACTCCACATAAGTTCCCACCCCTTCGCGTTCTTGTGCCATGCCTATATGACATTCATATATAAGAAGCGGCGACACGTTGGGCTTAAACTCATCGATTTGCCATTTATATTGATTTTCAGGAGCCCACACTTGAGCCGAAAAGATGTGCGACACTTCATCTTGCACCACTCGGTTAGCGTATGCAGGGATACGTTCTCCCATTCCACCGTCCCAATACACAATCATTTTATATAAATCGCCATGGTGCAAGTCATTGTGTTTGAGCTTTAATTCCCACACACCATTATCAAGACGTGTCATGCGATATTTTGCCTGTTCTTGCCAACGAGTGAAATCACCTATCAACACAATATCCGTTGCATTAGGAGCCCATTCACGAAACACCCACCCATCGGCAGTGCGATGCAATCCAAAATAATGATGAGCATTGGCAAAGTCAACAAGTGAGCCACCTTTACCCACAAGTTCACGTTCTTTATTTACTGCATCTTGAAATCGACCGGTAATGGCATCAGCGTATGGTTCAAGCCATGGGTCATTCTTAATGATATTCAATGGTTTCATGAGAAATTGGTTAAGATTGTAATAATACACAAACTTAATGAAATTATTCGGCATTTCGCCAATCTTTGTGCAATAATTTTATAAATTCAACCCACAAAAAAACAAATTATACCACATTTGACTCAAAAGAGGCAAAAAAACATTTATTTTTTTGCTCAAAATAAAAACTTTCACTACCTTTGCCGACGCATTTAAGCCCAGATGGCGGAATCGGTAGACGCGCTGGTCTCAAACACCAGTGGGGCAACCCATCCCGGTTCGATCCCGGGTCTGGGTACTGAAGCGAGAGTTTCTCTTGAAATTCTCGCTTTTTCTTTCATCAATAAAAATATGGGGCTTATTGAGCATTAGACCTGCTTATTGATTAAAATTCATTAACTCTGTAAAATAAAGCTCACTAATGAATGCTTTTTGCTAAATATTTCTTAAATTTGCATCGTTGTATTTTACAATAAGACATATTTAGGAAGCGTTTAGCTTTATTCCATAATGGTGAACTTCGACAACTCACAAGCGTATTGGAATAATGAAAAAGCGTTCTCCTTTGGTATTTGTATATGTTATCTCCATATTCAAGCCAAAGGTGTGAGCTATTTTTATATCCATACGCAAGGCAGTCGAAGGCCTACCATTAGGATATGAATCTAATAGGCTCACACTTTCTACTTAATAACCACTGTTAATTATTAACTCGCATTGAGAGAGCCTTACGATGCACCAACTTTTATAAAAATGAAAAAGTTTATTAAAAATCTAATGTATGTGACTATTATTAGCACTACATCTATTGCATTTTTGGCTTGTAGCGAGGAGATTGAAGACGCTCCAAAAACCGAAACCAACGACACCTCCAACGAGGAATCCGTAACAGACCAAGTAGAAGAAGTAGATTCAACCGTGCAATGTAATCAAGAAGTTGACTTAGGTTTACCAAGTGGCACAATTTGGGCAGGTTGGAATGTTGGAGCTTCAGCTCCTGAAGAGTTAGGAAATTACTATGCTTGGGGAGAAACTAAAATCAAAGAGGACTATACTTTAGAAACATACATTCATTACAGCAAAGATGACTCTTGCTATCTAAGTCTTGACACTTGCATTATTGACACTATTATAATAGATGGAGCACCTGATTCTTGTGTCTTTGACACTACATACTACGCATTTAACCCTATGTGCGATGTTGCTTTACAAGAATGGGAAGAAAATTGGAGCATACCAACTAAAGCAGATTTTGAGGAATTAATTACTGTATGTACTTGGCACTGGATAAAGTACAAAGGGGCAAATGGCTACAAAATTGTCGGACCTAATGGTAATGCAATCTTTTTGCCAGCAGCAGGCTATCGTTCAGGAAAATCACTTCTTGATAGTGGAGATGGAGGCAATTACTGGACTAAATCAAACCATGAGATTACTGATTACATAGCATGGGGATTTGGATTTAGTAAACAACATTATGACATCTCTGAGAGCTGTTATCGCATAGCAGGACACTCAATTCGACCAGTAAAACAAATTATTACCACCGAATAAGAATCGGCATATAAGTAGATCACCTAAAACTGTGTCAAACTTTTCATTTTTGACACAGTTTTTCTTTTACCTCCCTTTTTATCGGTTAGAATTTATTTAATTGCACTCATTATATCTCTCTTTTGATGCAGATTTATACAACACTTTTTGGTATTTTCTGTGTACTTAGAAACAGCGTATAAACTCACAACACATCCACCCCTCAAAATGAATGCCACTAATTAATCGTCTCTCTCAAACTCTTAATTTCCAAACATCTTAATACCAATTTCAGCCTACTATCCCCTTCTGAAAAAAAACGAGCTGAGTTTCATTTTCTGCTCAAAATTAAAAAGTTTTTGAACTGGATTTCATTTTTCTCGCAAAATTACATATATTTGCAATGGATTTCAAATTTGCACCTTATGATTGCTCGCGATTCTTATTTATCTCGTCTTGAAAAATAGAAAGACAAACCAGTTGTAAAAGTCATAACCGGCATAAGACGTTGTGGAAAATCAACACTCCTAAAAATGTTTCGCAATCGTCTTTGCGATTCGGGAATCATGGAAGAACAAATCCACTCTCTTAATCTTGAGGATATCGACAACGAAAAATACCTTAATTATCGTGAACTCTATTCATACATCAAGGAGAAAATACATCCTACAAAAATGAACTATCTGTTTTTTGACGAAATTCAGATGGTGGATAATTTTCAAAGAACAATTGACAGCCTACAGCTTATTGACAACGTTGACATATATGTTACCGGCTCAAATGCCTATCTTCTCTCTGGCGAAATTGCCACTTTATTGTCGGGCAGATATGTGGAAATACAAATGTACCCCCTTTCTTTTAAGGAATTCTCATCTATCTTACCCTCAAACATAAATAATGAAACTGCATATAGAACCTTTATTGAATATGGTGCTTTTCCTTATATAACCCAATTAAGCAATGATTCTGAATTAATAAAAGACTATCTTCGCGGATTATACAACACTATTGTGCTTAAAGATGTGATATATCGCAAAAAGATATCCGACGTTGTTATTCTTGAGAATATCGTAAAATTCCTTTCCGACAATATCGGCAACACCTCTGCAATAAAACGAATTAGCGACACTCTCACCTCGGCAGGCCGAAAAACATCTTCACACACTGTGGAATCCTATATTTCGGCTCTTATTGCTTCATATATATTCTACCCCGTATCTCGATATGATGTAAAGGGTACTCAATTACTCAAAACCGGGCAAAAATACTATCTTGCCGACATCGGATTAAGAAACATCATACTCGGTTCAAAAGGTGGCGACTTGGGACATATACTTGAAAATATAATATTTTTAGAATTACTTCGCCGAGTGAAAGAAGTATATATAGGAAAAGTTGGAACCCTCGAAATCGATTTCATCGCAATCGATGGCAACACCAAATCATACTATCAAGTAGCCCTAAGTGTAAGAGATGAAAAAACACTACAACGCGAATTAGCCCCACTCCAAGCCATAAATGATTCTTACCCCAAATACCTAATAACATTAGACAACGACCCAATAATCAGTCACAACGGCATAAACCAAATCTATGCTCTTGATTGGCTATTAAACGAATAAATCAAATCATTAGAGAGAAAATACGCAAAATAGCCCCATAAATAGAGGCTTATTGAACACAAAAATGCGACTATATCGTGTCATGAATTTGCGAAATTCGTTTATGATATTCATGTGGGTTGATAGGTTTCGTTGGGTCAGGTATCCAATGTCGAAGTTCCCATATCTTGTCTAAGTCCTCTAAAAATTGGTTCGTAAAAATATCGGACAATGGTACTGAAGCGGAGAGAGTTGAAAGACTCTCTCCGCTTTTATTTTATATCCATAACTATCAAGAAAGCGACTACCATGTTTAATATTTTTAAGTGAAAACCACTGTAGTTTGATAAAAAATCGCTAATTTTCATATTTTTCTCGTATTTTTTGTTCGCTTTTTCCTTTTTTATTTGCAAATAATGTCAAATTAAACTAACTTTGCACACTGATTAATTTGACTCATTATGAACTTTTCATCAGTAAACAAAATTTTCGAGAAATCTTTCCGTGAAAACTGGGACCGTCCCGCTATCTCTAATTATCAAGGTGCAACATTGCACTTTCGCGACCTTGCACAAAGAATTGCACAACTTCACATTATGTTTGAAGAGTGTGGATTGGAAAAAGGCGACAAAGTGGCAATCTGCTCAAGAAACCAAGCCAACTGGGCTGTTTCGTTCTTGTCGGCACTTACCTATGGAGCTGTACCAGTTCCTTTGATGCACGAATTTAAGCCATCAAATATCCACCACCTCGTTAATCACTCTGAATCAAAGATATTGTTTGTTGATGAAGTTATTTGGGAAAACGTTGTAGAATCGGAAATGCCCGAGCTACAAGCAATTATCCAAGTAAACACTTTCAAACTCTTATATGCTGCCAACGATAGAATTACCGAAGCTCGTGCTCGTCTCAATGAGTTGTTTGGGAAAAAATATCCAATGGAATTTACTCCCGAATCAATCAACTATTATGAAGACTCAGCCGAGGAATTGGCTATCATAAATTACACTTCGGGCACATCAGGGTTCTCAAAGGGTGTTATGATTCCATTTAGAGCAATCGCTTCCAATCTTGAATTTGGTCGCAAGGCACTTCCTCAAATCAATAATACGTCAAATGTAGTTTCGATGTTGCCATGTGCACACATGTATGGGCTAATGTTTGAGGTGTTATATGAATTGTCGATGGGGTGCCATGTACACTTCCTTTCTCGTCTGCCAAGTCCAAAAATCATCTTGCAAGCGTTGGCAGAAGTGAAACCCACGGTGGTTATCGCAGTGCCTCTAATCATCGAAAAAATCTACAAGAATAAGGTAAAACCCGTGTTGGACAAGGTGGGAATCAAATACGCCATGAAGGTTCCCGGTCTTGACCAAATGATTATCAACAAAATCAAAGCCGAACTCACAAACGCATTTGGTGGCGAATTCTACGAAGTAATCATTGGTGGTGCTGCATTCAACAAAGAGGTTGAAACATTCTTTAAGAAGATGGGCTTCCCATTCACTGTAGGCTATGGAATGACTGAATGTGCCCCTATCATTACATATTCAGACTGGAAGACCGAAAAACTCTACTCTTGTGGAGAAATCGTGCCAAATATGGAAATGAAAATCGATTCTCCCGACCCACAAAACATTCCAGGAGAACTACTCGTTAGAGGAGCAAACGTATTTCTTGGCTACTACAAAAACCCTGAAGCAACTGCCGAAGCTCTCGACGAAGATGGCTGGCTACACACCGGCGACATGGGTATCATTGATGCCGATGGTAGCTTGTTCCTCCGTGGGCGTTCAAAATGTATGATTCTTGGTCCATCGGGACAAAACATCTACCCCGAAGAAATCGAAGCAGCTCTTGACGTCCGTCCATATTTTGTTGAATCATTGGTAATCGAAGAAGAAGGCGGACTAACTGCACTTGTATTCCCCGACTTTGACCAAGGAGCGAAAGATGGCATGAACCAAAAAGAATTTGCTAAATATATCAAATCAACATTGCCTGACATCAATAAAGATCTTCCTAACTACGCACGATTAAAGAAAATCGAAATCATGTCGGAAGCATTTGAACGTACACCGAAAAAGAGTATCAAACGTTATCTTTACCAACGCATTAAAAAGACAAATTAATTAACACAGCAGAGGATGATTATGTAATTTACACAAAATTTAACACTCTTTAACGGGGGGGTAAAACATATGTTGTATTTTTGTGCTGATTTAATTATTAACACTAAAATACAAAAAGTTATGAAAAAGATTTTGCTTAAGTTATTATGCATGTCTATGCTATGTTTTTTCAGCGTCTCGCTAATTTCATGCGAAAGTGATGATGACGAACCCGGAGTAAAAAATACGACAACAAAACCAACAGGAGAAAACCTTGTAGAAGCTCTTCAAGGTACATGGGCACTTGAAAAAATTAAAGTAAAATGTTTAGGGCAAACTTTTGAGTACGATCTTGATGATTTGAAAACCCAAAGTGGTAATACAGTTTTTTATGATGATGTATTAACATTCGATGGGGAGAAAGTCAATGGCTTAAACTATTCAATTGATGGCAATAACATATTGCTTCCATGGTATGATGATACTTGGTGGGCAGAAGTTAGTTTTTTAGGCACTCAAATGACACTATATTATAATATAAATTATGAAGGTGTTAAAATGGAGGAATGGGCAATATATTCAAAATCTAACAGTTCATCAAGAAGCTCAAATATATCAAACACTAATTCTATTAATTCTATCATTCCTATTGCGATTAAAGCAACTAAAATGTAATTCAGCTAAGATTTAAGGATAATCCTTTTATCATATCAATATTACGAGGCTGTTGGCTTAAATTAAGCCAACAGCCTACTTTTTGTTCTTTACTTTTGCCACTACTCCAATAGAATGTAAAAAACTCATTGACTAAATCTATTGCACGATAGGTTTTATCAGTTGCAAGCTTTAGAAAGACGTTTTATCTTTGCAATGGATAAAACAAACAACAAGTTTTATTTGTTAAGTAAAAAAGATTAACAACATTAAAAGTATAAGATTATGAAAAAGTATCGTTGCACAGTATGTGATTGGATTTATGACCCTGAATTAGGAGATCCCGATGGTGGTATCGCTCCCGGAACAGCATTTGAAGACATTCCCGATGATTGGAGTTGCCCTCTTTGCGGTGTAACAAAGGAAGATTTTGAGTTAGTAGAAGAATAACTCCAATAATACAATATTCAATGGTTATAAAAAATGAGGGCAACGCTCTCATTTTTTTATATTCTAACACACATATCGTTTCATTGGTGTGAGTGATAACAAATATATAATGACAGCCGAACAGAGCAACGTAGCTACAGGAGCAATAAAGATAGCCCATTGCGACTGTGAAAAATTAGGAATCACCACATATTCAAATATGGCTGTGTGACATAGATATATTCCAAACGACAACTTAGCCAATCGCGAAACTCCCTTTTCAATCCATTTAGGCAAGCTCTTCACTTGAGTTATAAGAACAAAATATATCGCCATATATGCCACTACATTTATATGCAAATCATCATACAACATATATGTAAGTCCATATTTTTCAGTAAAAAAATATAATCTGATAGGCAATGCCACAGCCAGAAGTATCAACACCGTCCATGCTATGAGTCTATATCGACGAGATTCTTCGTGTAAAGGATAACGATATAAGTAATAACCCAACAACATATAGCCTAAATACCCAACAAACGGGCTTAACATCGTGTCATGAATATCTTGAGGAAATTCCACATAATATGACGCATAGGGAATCATTGTAGATAATGCCCACAACACAAGAGCATATTCAACCCATCGTCGGGAGGTGTTTTTGAGCCACACCGACATAATTGGAGCTATAAGATAAAAACCCATAAGCACATACATAAACCATGCCGCTGTAAAAGAAGGCTTTAATGGGAGAGAATAAACCTCTTTCCATAACTCACCTAAAGTCCAATCCTCAAAATGCCATGCTAATAACAAATAAACTATCGACCATATCAAAAATGGCGGAATAATGCGATGAAAGCGTTTTATCAAGAATGCGTTACTATCACCTTTAATGGGCAACAGCACTGCTCCCGATATCATAAAGAATAACACGCTATCGCCAACAATGATTCGCATCATCGTAACATCTCCGGCATCAAGATAATATGCAATCGAGTGGTCAATAATAACAAATATCATTGCCACCACTCGCAATAAATCTATGCCGAAAATGCGTTGGTTCACTATTGTTTTTTATAATTTGCAAGCGACTCTTCAAGACTCGTAACTACCATCGCTTTTAATTCAGGAGGGTCAAGCACAGTAATGCTTGGTCCATGCGATAGAAGTTCTTGAACAAAGTCGGGAGTTATACGTAAACGATAATTAAATATAGAATATGTGTCGTGAATCATTTCTTGTTGGGATTGATGCAAAGGCAATGCTCTCAAGTATTTTGCCTGACGAGAGTCGGTTTTAATTGACACATTCTTTATTTCTCCTTGTGAAAAAATAATCCCAAAGCTATATTTTGTGTAAGATTCGGCGTCAAAATTTTCGGGTATAACAAATGTTTCTTGCAACACCACTACATCTTTCATGCGATCGAGTGCATAAGTTTTGACCTTATCTTCTTTAATATTTAGACCGGTAATATACCAACGTTGACGGAAAATCTTCAAAAAATACGGTTCGATAACAATATCGGGAGTAGCATTTGTTCGGGAATAAGGTTGATAAGTAAACTTTATTTGCTTGAATTCTTTTAGAGCATCAATTACCGTGGCAAGAAACTCGCGAGCCGAAGGCACATCTTCAATGAAAATGCGATTAGAGATATCACGAGATTCACTTAACACATTACTCATTGCAGTTGTGTTTAGCAGCCAATTAGTAACACCCTCATTGTGAGTGTCGCCTTCATCGATATAATACTCAAAAGTAGAAGGATTACATTCAATATTTACCTTAAATAAGTCCTCAATCGCCATTCGATAGTTGTAGAATGTACGCCGAGGCAAAGGCTCTCCATTAGAGAATGGGGATTTTTTCCAACGAACATTTAACTCCTCGCGAGTTATATGTCCATACCGCTTAATTGTGTCAATCAGCCAAATGTAGCGATTGAAAAGATCTTTTGACATAAAACTTGTTTGTATTAATTTTGGTTATTATAAGGAGAGATACGCATGCCTTTTTATTTTTTCATTTTCGCTTTTGAAAGCAATGCTAATCCAATCACTGTCAAAGCAGCATTTATTATCAATAATTCAAAGCTTGTAGTATAATCAAACTGTTCTTTTAATTGCCATTGTATTACCCATGATAAAGCGGGAGCCAACACACATACCACAGGCACCATCTTGTCGCGAACTTGCAGTTTAATAAACATACCAAACACAAATAATCCGAGAATAGGTCCATAAGTATATGATGCAAGAGTGTAAACAGCACTTATGGCATCTTGATTACTTGCATAATAAAACACAATGATAACTAATCCCATTAATATCGACATCATTACGTGTACCATTTTACGCACACGAGTGAGTTTAACGTCATTATATTTTTTTTGACCATCGAGAATATCAACTGTAAAAGAGGTTGTAAGAGATGTGATTGCCGAGCCTGCAGCCGAATAGGCCGCAGAAATCAAGCCTAACACAAACAATACCAATACCATCACCGGCATACCTTCACTTTGTGCCACCATTCCAAATATCTCATCGGCTTTTTCGGGCATCGGCATATTCATTGTACCCATATACATCACAAGCAATGTACCCAACACAAGGAACAATGCAATTACAAAAAATTGAATCACACTGCTCACAATCATATTTTTTTGCGACTCTTTTGAGTCTTTACAAGCGAGATTGCGTTGCATCATATCTTGGTCAAGCCCGGTAGTTGCAATCACCATAAACACTCCGGCAAGAAACTGTTTCCAAAAATATGTTCCGGCTTTAGCATCATCAAAATAGAATATTTGCGAGGTGCTATCGCCAACTACTGCGTTTACCATTTCGCCGAAAGAAAATCCGAGAGCTTGTGCAATAAAATATATACATAACACAACCGAAAGCACTAAGCAACAACTCTTCAACACATCGGTCCAAATAACCGATTTTACACCACCTTGAGCTGTATATAGCCAAATTAAAGCAATTGTAGCCACTACATTTATCACAAACGGTATTCCAAGTGGGTCAAACACGAGGATTTGCAATGTGGCACATACTACCAAGAAACGCACCGATGCTCCAAGAATTTTTGACACGAAGAATAACCATGCACCACTGCGATATGTTGCAATACCAAAACGCTCTCCAAGGTATCCATAAATCGACACTAAATTGCGTTTATAAAACATTGGAATCAGCACAAACGCAATAAGAAAATATCCAACGATAAATCCTAAACACATTTGCAAATAAGAATAGCCTTTTGCTACAACCATACCGGGTACAGAAATAAATGTTACCCCCGAAATTGCAGCTCCTATAGTCGCAATCGACACTAATACCCAAGGATTCTTTCTATTGCCCGAAAAGAATGTGGCATTATCTGACTTGCGTGAAGCGAAATAAGAAATCAACAATAACAATGCGAAATAAGCGATTATCGTTAAAATTACTATCCAATGGTTTTGCATGACAAATGTTTGGTTTTTGTAGTTTTATTTTAATTGTTAATATTATTCGGCATAAAGCAGATAGGGCTTACGTTGAGCCTTAAATGTTTCAACATCATTGCTCCACGTTGCTTTTATTTCGTCGGCATTCTTGCCTTCGGCAATCATTTTACGCACTTTATCATTACCTATAAGCTTTTCAAAAAACTCTTTAGCTCCGACATATTTATACCCATTATCGAAAAAGTCATCGACAGGCACATTCATTTTTTGATAGGCATCAATGAGATATTCAAGCGTTAAACCCTTTGCAATGATTTTCTCATCATCAAGGTTGCGAAGATCACGACCATAACATTTTTTATCGAGCAACGGTGGATTCTTTGCTCCCTCTACACTGCGAGGAGTAAACTCAAAATCACAATTTTTCATATCGGGGTGTCCATAAATTTCAAACGGAGCATCGGTTCCACGCCCAAGACTTACTGATGTCCCTTCAAAATAACATATCGAGGGGTAAAGATATATCGATTTCATTGTACGAAGATTGGGTGATGGTGCTATTGGCAACACATAGCGAGTTTGATGTGTATAGTTTTCACATTCCACCACAGTCAAAGGCACTTTGGCTCCGTCGTTGAGCCAACCTTCGCCATTACTCATTAAAGCAATCTCGCCCATTGTCAATCCATGCACAACCGGTATAGGCAATTTGCCAACCCCCGATTTATATTTCATATCGAGGATAGGACCATCAACATACATTCCGTTAGGATTGGGACGGTCGAGCACCATAAATGCTTTCCCGTTTGCTACTGCCGCATTCATCAAATCTATCATTGTGCAGTAGTAGGTATAGAATCGCAACCCCACATCTTGAATGTCGGTAACAATGATATCGATTTTATCTATTGCCTCTTTTGACAATGCCTTTTTCTTGTTGCTACCATAAAGCGATTCGATGCAAATACCTGTCTTTGTATCCACCGAACTATTTACCGATTCTCCGGCATCGGCTGTGCCACGGAATCCATGTTCGGGCGAAAAAATAGTTACTACATCAAGACCATTTTCGAGCATAATATCAAGAGTGTGGCGACCATTGACCACACCGGTGTGATTAGAAAAAAGCCCGATTTTTTTCCCTTTCAACAAAGGCACATATTGGTCAATTCGAGCGGCACCAACTACCACTTCTTGTGCCGAAACAACAATGTTTGAAAACACTAACACTAAAAGTGTTATAATCATTATTTTACGATTCATAATTAGCCAATCAAAATATTTTGTAAAGATACAAACAAAATAAATATGCAATTATGTGTTTTTGCATTTGTGAGTCTTAATTTTTCTTAAATAGCTCAACTTTATCATTTACTATTAGCTTTTTGAATGAATATTTAGCTATCATTTGCTACTTAACTAAATAATCACTAATTTTGCACTTGCAATTAAGGGGTATTAGCTCATCTGGCTAGAGCGCGACACTGGCAGTGTCGAGGTGAGCGGTTCGAGTCCGCTATACTCCACAAAAAATAAGGTTGTTAATATTTGGATTTCAAATAACTAACAACCTTATTTTTTGTCATCTTTCTTATTCTGCACCATCTGACATATTGCCTGTTCCCTCATAGGGAGTTGTGCTTTCAAGTGCCTCAATTGGCATTTCCATTCCAAATGTATCAACATCTTCAGTCACTACAGTTTCTTTAGTTTCACTTGAGCCACATGATGCCATGGCTAACACCATTGCGATTAAAAAATATTTTTTCATGAGTTATATCGTTTTAATTGTTTTATGATATGCAAATATAATTATTAAAATCCATTAATTCAAGCACACGCATCAATGAGCTTCAAGCCAATTTTTACCCACGCCGGCTGCAACAGTCAATGCCACACGTCCATGATAAGCATTTTCCATGTCGCGTTTCACAATTTCTTCCACTCGTTGAAGTTCTTCGGGAACAACATTAAACACCAATTCATCGTGCACCTGCATTATCATTTTTGACTGCAAGCCCTCTTTTGCAAAGTCGCGAGCTATATTAATCATTGCCACTTTGATAATGTCGGCAGCCGACCCTTGAACCGGGGCATTAATTGCGTTTCGCTCGGCATAACCACGCACCACAGCATTGCGTGAATTAATATCGGGAAGATAACGACGACGCCCTTTTATTGTTGACACATATCCCTCCTTACGCACATGCTCTAAAGTGTCGTCCATATATTGTCGCATTTGCGGATAGGTCTCATAATATCCATCGATTAGCCGTTTGGCATCGGTGCGTGGAATAGCCAATCGTTCCGACAATCCAAATGCAGAGATACCATATATGATACCAAAATTGGCAGTCTTGGCATAGCGACGTTGCTCATCTGTTACTTCTTCGATAGGCATTCGATAAACTTTAGCAGCAGTAGCTCTATGAATATCTGCTCCCGAATTAAAAGCCTCAATCATATTTTCATCGCCACTCATGTCGGCAATTATTCGTAATTCGATTTGAGAATAGTCGGCAGAGAAGAATAAACACCCTTCGTCGGCAACAAACGCTCGACGTATTTCGCGACCATCATCGGTGCGAACCGGAATGTTTTGCAAATTTGGGTTAGCCGACGATATACGCCCGGTAGCTGTAACCGTTTGATTATACGATGTGTGAATTTTACCGGTTGCAGGATTTATCAATTCAGGCAAAGCATTAATGTAGGTACTCAATAATTTACGCAACCCCCTAATTTGTAATATTTTAGCTACAATAGGGTGAGATTTGCGATATTTTTCCAACACATCTTCAGCTGTAGAATATGCACCCCCTTTAGTGCGTTTTGCTTTAGGGTCGATTTTTAATCGTTCAAACAACACTTCGCCCACTTGCATTGGCGAGGCTATGTTAAATTCTCCTCCTCCCAATTCATATACTTCTTGTTCAATGCTTCGCATGCGATTTGTGAGATTTTTCGACATCATAGCCAATTCATCTATATCGATTCTCACTCCGGCAATTTCCATATCGCCAAGCACCTTAACAAATGGCATTTCAATATCTTCCATCAACAAGGTTAGCCTCTCATCTTGAAGCATAGGGCGGAATTTCTCGCTTAATCGCAACGTTATATCGGCAATCTCACACATCGCTTTTTGCACTACCGAATGGTCTATTTCTTGCCCCGATTTGCGTTGAAGCAGATCTTCAACTCCATTGCTCATCATGCAACCGAGGTAAGTAAATGCCAACGATGGCAAAGAGTGTTTCATCTCAGATTGCAATAAATAGTGAGCCACAGATGTATCGTAATAATTAGATGTTAATTCTATACCCTCATTATGCAATATAATATAGTCGCGTTTAACATCGTGGCTAATATATTGTGTTGATTTTGAGCAGAACAACAATCTCAACACAACTTTCATTTGCTCACGTGCATCGCCATCATTCGGGAGATTGATATATGTAGCTTTCTCCTTTTCAACCGACAACGCCACACCTTTCCAGTGAGCAGTCATAGCATCGGCTCCGGTGGCATAAATAGCCACACTCACTTGCTTATGATTCAACGCACCGGCAACTGCTTCCGATACTTCTTTGAGCGTGTTTGCCACTTTATAGTCAGACGAATCACTGACACACATCTCAGGCTCGGGAGTATCAAACAGCGAAGGTGCATCAAATAATGACGCTTGGGATTGCATAGGCGACATTTTAGCAACCGACTCGATTGATGGTGTTACTCCTAATTTTGCAAGGAATGACTTAAATTCAAGTTCGGTATAAATTTCGGCAAGACGATTAGTATCGGCATCTTTTCTCGATAAATCTTCAATGTTTATATCAATCGGCACATCGGTTTTTATCGTAACCAAGAACTTTGAAAATTTTATTTTCTCTATATTTTCTGATACTTTCTTTTGAATAGCCCCTTTGAGAGAATCGACATTTTCAATAAGATTTTCAACCGACCCCCACTCATTTATGAGTTTTACGGCAGTTTTTTCTCCTACACCCGGACAGCCGGGAATATTATCGCTCACATCGCCCTCAAGAGCAAGCAAATCAATCACTTGCGAGGGAGAAGTAATGCCATATTTTTCACACACTTCTTTCACGCCACGCACCTCAAATCCTGCACCTTTCAAAGCCGGACGATACATCAACACCTTGTCGGTTACCAATTGTCCATAATCTTTGTCGGGGGTCATCATTAGGGTTAAAAATCCCTCACTTTCAGCCTTACGCGAGAGTGTACCTATAACATCGTCGGCTTCATATCCGGGGACTTCTATAATAGTAATATTATTGGCTGTAAGAATATCTTTGATGTATGGTATTGAATGAGTTATATCTTCGGGTTGAGCATCGCGCTGTGCCTTATATTCGGGATATGCTTCATGACGAAAAGTGCCACCTTTAGGATCAAAGCACACAGCTACATGCGTTGGATTCTCCTTTCGCAACACATCTTCAAGAGTGTTACAGAACCCAAATATCGCCGAGGTATTTAATCCTTTCGACGTGAATCGAGGAGCACGTATCAACGCATAATATGCTCTATATATCAGTGCGTAGGCATCTATAAGCAGTAGTTTTTTGTCATTCATCGTAATCTGTAAATAAATCCATCATTAAAATATTTGATAAAATTAAGCATAAAACACCAACTCACCCAAAAAAATCAAAAAAAACGCCATTTTTTTATTATACCACTCGTTTTTATGGAATTTTACCACGTTATATTTATTAAGTTTTACTAATTTTGTGCGAAATTTCAATTTTGATGTCAACTTTTCAATCAATACAACAATCAATAGGCAAAGAGTTGGAAATGCTAAACAATCGCATTGCCACCACCTTGGCATCGCCTAACGTGATGATGAACCAAGTGATTGAAGGGTATCTCAAATCAAAAGGGAAACAAATTCGTCCGATAATTGTCATTCTCAGTGCCAAGCTCCTTGGCGAAGTGAACGACAACGTTATCTCAGCGGCAACATCGGTAGAGCTACTCCACAATGCCACTCTCATTCACGATGACGTGGTTGATGACACAAAGTTGCGTAGAGGACAAGCTACCATCAATAACATTTGGGACAACCACATCGCTGTGCTTGTGGGCGACTTTTTCCTATCATCGGCACTTTTTCAAGCTATCGAAACAGGAAATATTGAAATCATAAAGTCAATCACAAATCTTGGGAAACAGCTTTCGACAGGTGAAATAGACCAAATTTACAATGCTCGCTATCACACTCTCAGCGAAGATGCCTATTTCACTACAATCTATCGCAAAACAGCATCGTTATTTGTGTCGTGTGTAGAAGTTGGAGCATACGCTGTTGGTGCTAATCAATGCAACATTGAGAAGCTATCGCAGGTGGCACGTTTGCTCGGACTTTGTTTTCAAATCAAAGACGACATTTTTGATTATTTCAATGACGAAAAAATTGGCAAGCCCACCGGCAACGACCTTCGTGAAGGGAAAATAACACTACCCTTACTCCATGTATTGCTCAACGAGTCGTTACCTCAACACGATGAAATGCTCGCATTATCAAAAAAAGAAATACTTAATACCGAAGAAATAAACACACTCATCGAATATGCCAAATGTCATGGAGGTATTGAATATGCCTACGACACCATGCAACGTCTTCGCGACGAGGCTGTAGAAATTATCTCTCAGTTCCCTGCATCGAAACCTCGCGAACACTTCATTGCAATTATCGACTACATAATCTCACGCGACAAGTAACAAGTAATTCAGTAGTTATCAACCATTAGTCTTGAAAATATTGAAGCATTCAATATGCTTTATTGTATCTATCACATTTAACCAATGGATATACTACGATGACTATTAAAAGAATATTAAGAGTTAGGGGTGTGCCAAAACCATTAGCACACCCCTAATTTATAATCATTCTGCGAGCGAAAGCATTTAATTATTATACAGATGTAAGGTCGAAATATTATTTTTTATGTCATTTTGCAAGAAAAATTTGCAATATTCAAGAAATTTGTATTATCTTTGTAGCCTAAACATGAAAATATAGCATAATTATGGCTCTAATCATACCAAAGAAATATAAACGCAAGCTACTTCCCGAAACCACCGAGGTGGCAATTAAGGACATCAAAGTGGCGTTTCAAGAAAAGCTGGCAACGGCATTGAATCTACGTCGCGTAACAGCACCATTATTTGTGTTATCGGGCACCGGCCTTAACGATGACCTCAACGGCATCGAAAAAGCCGTTACGTTTAATATTCAGTGTATGAATAACAGCCCTGCCGAAGTGGTACACTCACTTGCAAAATGGAAACGCACCAAACTCGGCTTTTACGACATTGCACCGGGATATGGACTATATACCGACATGAATGCTATTCGTGCATGCGAAGAACTTGATAATCTACACTCTCTTTATGTAGATCAATGGGATTGGGAACAAACTATCACTCCCGAAGAACGCAATCTTGACTATCTTAAAGAAACAGTAGTGAAAATTTATAATGCTGTTCGCGAAACCGAGCAGATGATTTATCGCAGTTTCCCTCACATCACACCCGTTCTTCCCGATGAGATAAAATTTATCCACTCTGAAGAGTTGTTGCAGGAATATCCCAATCTTGATTCAAAAGGTCGTGAAGCTGCTGCCGCAAAAAAATATGGTGCTATATTTATTATAGGTATAGGAGGTAAACTTTCAAATGGCGAACCTCACGACGGACGAGCTCCCGACTATGACGATTGGATTACTCCAAACTCAGATGGATTTACCGGGCTGAATGGCGATATGATTTTTTGGAATCCAATACTCGAATGTCCGTTTGAGTTATCATCAATGGGTATTCGCGTAGAACCCGAATCGCTTCGTCAACAACTAAAAGAACGCAATTGTGAAGACCGTTCTAAATATCGCTTTCACCAAATGCTATTAAATGGCGAACTACCTTCTTCAATAGGTGGAGGCATCGGACAAAGCCGCCTATGTATGTTCCTCTTGCAAAAAGCCCATGTGGGCGAGGTGCAAGCAAGCATTTGGCCCGAAGAACAAATTGCACAATGCCATGCTGCCGGGATTGAGCTAATTTAGAAAATCTATATACCCCCTTAGAAGCTACAATCTATTATAAACATATCTACCCCCAATACTGTTAAGGGCAAACAAATTACCTTAACAGTATTTTTTTGTAATTATAATATTGGTGTCCGATAAAACATTTTCAAGGGCAAATGCGTGCGAAGCACGGGAGAGCGTAGCGTCTATAATAACCTAGGGTTGAGCAAAGCGATACCCCCGGAAAGGAAATAATCAATCCTCCTCACCAAGTCGTCCGAAGGACGGGAATGGAGTAAATGTCGTGATTTATGCTATATTATCGTTTCGCGTCAGACGCATATGTGTAGATTGTAATAACCGGAGGTTTCGGTCTTTGACCTCAACCACGCGGTTATTATAGACGCTTCGCTTTCATGTGCTTCGCACTACTTCAATCATTTAATCATATATAGGGGGCTTTAAATCGCAAAAAGAATCTCAACCGCATAAATTCAGCAATTGAACCCTCTTTTTGATGCACTACCGACGTTTCCCGGACAGCAATATAATTATATACTAATTGGCACAATTTTTTTGGTGTTTTTTTGAAAATCTCGAAAAAACTTTTGCAAAATAAATAATTATTAATACCTTTGCACTATAATGGGTAATAGCCCGTCATTGAAATCTAACATTTACAGTTTTATTCCTTTTAACTTTTTATTTAAGCTATGAGCAATCAACTTCTTTTCAAAAAATCATTTTGGCGACACAGTCTCCCTTAAGGAAATTTCGACAAATTCCCCAAAGTAATTTATCGAAGTTCTCCCGATTTTTGATTTCGTTGAAGTTGATGTAGTTTCCACACTATTCTTTTCAATAAATTAAATTGAGGCTTAACTGCCATCGGTGTGTTCTAACACACCGCATGACATGCTATCGCCATGCACGAACATTGACATTTTGGAAACATCGCTCGTCATCGAGGGTGCAACGCTTGTTGTGTTTGCGTTGGATATTTGTGCAATTGCATTAGAAATATCCAACGTTGTTCCCACTATCCTATCCATGGAACATCTTCTACGCATCGTCGCAAAACCGACACTTGGAATTGCTCCATTATCTCAACTAAACTTTTTTCGGGAATAAATCCCATAACTTAAAACTGTAAACAATTATGAAAAAAACTACTACTCTCAATCTATCTAATCTACAAATTTGCCCCACTGATTCAGTTCTCAATCAAGAAACAGAGTTCTCAATCAAACGCACTGCACGACGCTACACCTTTCTTATTGACACAAGCACTACACACATGAATATAAAGTTGACTTTTAACAAAGAAAACTCAACCGGCAAAGAGGAAAAAAGCGGACTCAGACAAAGAATCTCAGTTATGCTTTACGATGCCACAAAATACGAAGTGATTAGCGAAACAAGCTTCTATGCATATCTCCCAAAAGGAATTGAACAAAAAATATACACAAAAAGCCTCGATTTCAAATACTTTGAAATAAACACTCTTAACGACTTTATAATAATTGTTATTAACGAATCGGAGAATAGACAAATAGGCAGTTACGAATTTTGCCCGATTGACACAAATGATATTTACAGCGGATTCTCAAAAAGCATAACAATAACTGAAGCTCGTTGCATTTCAAATATCGATTACGATTCATCAAATTTCATATCGTTCAATCCCAAAGTCAATCCGGTCTGTCTTATCGGTTTTTGGGGACGCACAAAGCTTGATGCAACAGAGACATTATTAAAAGAATTTGAGTTAAAAATCCACCACCCCGATGGTCGGATTGAGAGCTACATAAAAGCTCCCAGCTTTTACCCTGATTTCTACGAAGATTCTCCCGACGCCCCAAACATGGTGAGAGTTCGCGAATATTTATATCTTCGCGAAGAAGGTACTTATTATGCCGAACTATTACTTATGGGCAAACCTATTTCGGGCTTTCTTTTTAGAGGCACCGAAGACAATGACTACGAAGGTGACTGGAAAGACTACAACGACAACTTAGATCCCATCAGCCATTACTCCCACGAAATTGGAGAGAAATTGTTTTTTCGTGCTATTGACAGCGTGCATTTCTACGACAGAATTAGCAACAACGAAGATAGCCAAAAAGAACTTGACATCGAATGGGACGATGAGGCATTCGACAAATGCCTTGACGACTTCATTAATTCCGCGATAGACGAAACCCAAAACAAAAACTCTCAAAAAGACGAAGAGGAGGAGAGCAAAGAAGAGAACAACGATGAAGAAGACGATGAGTTTGAGCAACTATGCAACGACTTTAGCAAATCGCTTCATGATGCAGTCAATAATATGTCAGAGAACGAAACTGACGATGAATATTGCTATTATGACGAAGAACTAAATTACGACGAAAACGAATGTGATCAAGATTCGCACGACGGTTCTGACTGTGAAAATAGTTGGGATATGCTCGATAATCTCACCGGACTTCAATCAGTAAAAGACAAACTTTACACCTATAAAAGACTTGTTAATTTCACCAAGCTTCGCAACGAGAAAAACCTTTCTACTACCAACATTTCTCTCCACTCCATATTTTTAGGTTCTCCCGGTACCGGCAAAACAACCGTAGCTAAAGCATTAGGCAAAATGCTTTTTGAGGCTGGTATCCTATCCAAAGGGCATGTCGTGATTAAAGAACGTGCAAACCTAATTGGCAAATATTATGGTTGCGAGGAGGAAAACACATTAAAAGCCATTGAGGAAGCACAAGGCGGCATACTGTTTATCGATGAGGCATATCAACTCGTTTCGGAACACGACCCACGCGACCCCGGACGCTTTGTAATCGAAACTCTCATCACAAAACTTTCCGACGAATCCAACCGAGATTGGATGCTAATTCTCGCCGGATACCCCGATGAGATGATGCGACTTTATAATATTAATCCCGGATTGGCATCACGCATTCCTCAGTCAAACATTTTCACGTTTGATGATTTTACAGAAAATGAGTTAATGGAAATTGCCGAAAACTATTTGTCAAGAAATCAGTACGTTCTTTCTGACGAAGCTCGTGAAACACTTTTCAACAAATTAAAAGCCGACTACTCATCACGCGACAAATCATTTGGCAATGCCCGACATGTCATGAATCTCATTCAACTCGAAATTCTCCCACGAATTGCAACAAGAATCTCAGAGAATCCCAATCCGTCAATCTATGACCTAACTACAATATTGGCAGTGGATATACCCGAACCAATAAAAAGCACTGCCACTCCCCATCGTAGAATAGGATTTTGCTAACAATCAAAAGGAGGGGGGACGACATTTTAATTTGATATTCCGCCCTCCTTTATTACAATTATAAATGCAATTCGAGAAGCATACATAACAATTCTTTCAACGGAGAATTCGACACAACAAACCAACAAGTAAATAATCACATAAAATCGCTAAAAATGAAAAAAACACCATTTTTCGCAGAAAAACACAAGAAAAATCAAAAAAATCGCATTTTTTTTGCAAAATATTTGCACAGAATAAAAACTCGCATTATCTTTGCACTCGCAAAACGGCAATAACCGCAAGCAACTCAACAAATCTGGTGTGGTAGTTCAGCTGGTTAGAATACCTGCCTGTCACGCAGGGGGTCGCGGGTTCGAGTCCCGTCCATACCGCAGAGGAGAGAGGAGAATGAGTAATCGCAAATCTTTTTAGATTTCTTTACTCATTCTTTTTTTATGCCTTTTTATTAAATATTCTCACCGACCAACACCCTAACATGGGTAAAAAATGTCCTACTTATTGGGTATATTAAATTTTTAATATATCTTTGCATATTAATTAGAACAATACTATACCCTAATGAGAGTAAAAATTCATCACGAAGGTACAAATATAATCATCGTTTTGCTAATAGTGTTATTGGCAATAAACGTTCCTTTATGGCTATATACAACTCCATTGGCACTACCTATTACTATCACAGCAATATCGGCAGTATTATGGTTATTGGTGGTAAACTTTTTTCGCTCACCACGACGCAACTTCACCGGCAAACGTGAAAATGTGGTGGTAGCAAGTGCCGACGGAAAAGTTGTAGCCCTTGAACGCACCTTTGAAGACGAATATCTTCATCGCGAAGTAATACAACTTTCGGTCTTTATGAGTGTTTTTAACGTTCATGCCAATTGGTTTCCCGTCGATGGCGAAGTAATATATTCAACACATCACCCCGGACGTTTCATGGCAGCTTGGCTTCCTAAATCAAGCACCGAAAATGAGCGTTCAACAGTTGTTATTCGCACAAATAGCGGACAGGAAATTCTTATGCGTCAGGTGGCAGGGGCAATGGCACGACGCATCGTAACATACGCCCAGCCAGGAGTAGAAGCATCAATCGAAGATCACATGGGATTTATAAAATTTGGTTCTCGTGTTGACTTATATCTCCCTATAAACACCGAAATTAATGTAAAAATAGGCGATAAAACAATCGGTGGCATCACCGAAGTAGCACGCCTCAAGCCTCAAGAAAATGTTTAAGAAAATAAAAGCCAATATACCTAATACCATCACTTGCCTCAACCTTCTTTCGGGCTGTGTTGCTTGTATCTTTGCATTCCATTCACAAGATACTATCTGTTCTTTCAAAGGTTATGAAATAGTATATATCCTAATAGGTGCTGCTGCTATCTTTGACTTTCTTGATGGGGCTGCAGCTCGCTTACTAAATGCGACCACCAATATAGGCAAAGAGTTAGATTCACTCTCCGACCTCATAAGCTTTGGTGTGGCTCCGGCAATGCTTATGTATAACACTATGCATCATTTCAATGGTGGCAAAGCAACTGCTTTTGTCGCCTTGGCAATTGCAATTTTTGGTGCTATTCGTCTTGCTCGTTTCAATGTTGATGATAGACAAACCGACACTTTCATAGGTCTTCCTATCCCTGCCAATGCAATATTTTGGATTGGATCAAACGCATTGATTTATAAATACGGCTATCCCGGAGATGCATCAGTTATTGCCTCTTTGGTACTTATGTCATTATTTATGGTAGCACCCATCAAAATGTATTCTCTCAAGTTTCACAATTTTGCAATTCGCGAGAACTACAAACGCTATCTGATAATCCTTTCGGCCTTTTTATTTGTTATCTTCTTTGGAGTTTCAGGGTTAGCCTACGAAATTTTCCTTTACATATTGCTTTCGGTGTTTTCTCGCAAAAACATTTGATTGGCAACAAAATATCTATATATCTATAAATTAATCTACTATTTTGAAAAATGAGTTTTTTAGGCTTTCTACTAATCTTATTTTTGATATTTGTTGGAATCCCTCTTTTTAAGGTAGGGTGGAAGATTTATCGCATGCAAAAGGACGCAAAAAAGGCCTTTTCGCAATTCAACCAACAGCAACAAAGTCGTGCCGAAGAATTCGAATCACAACAACGACGTCAGCAACAGCGTCAACGTCGTAAATCAATGGGCGAATATGTTGAATTTGAAGATATAAACTTCGCCAAACAAGAGCCATCAAACACTCAAAAAACATCATCAAAGAAATCATACATCAAAGATGAACCCCTCATCTCCGATGCCGAGTGGGAAGACATCAAATAATTCATCTTCACATCTTTATAAAACTTGTGTCTCACTCCTACGGCTTAGTTGTTGCCAAGCTGCCTCGCAATATAAATAACAAACTAAACTTAAGATAACAACCAATGGCACAATATTACACATATCAACTTTTTGATTTCCTTCATCGCGTAGCAGCCAATAACAATCGTGAATGGTTTCATGCCCACAAAAGCGAGTACGACGAATTACGTGCCTTGTGGATGGAAGACCTCGATAGATTGATTTCTTTAATGACCGCATGGGAGCCTCAGCTCGCCTCTCAGTCGGCCAAATCCTGTGCCTATCGTTTCTATCGCGACACTCGTTTTTCGCTAGATAAATCCCCATACAAAACGTTCTTCTCGGCTGCCATAAGTCCCTGGGGACGCAAGTTGCCTCGTGCCGGATTCTATCTCCACATGGGCATCGACGAAGAAAACCTTTGGGGCGGGTCGGGACTATATGGTGGTTTATGGTGTCCCGACACATCTACACTTCGCAAGCTACGCCACGCAATAGTTGATAACATCGAAGAATTTGAGGAAATAATCAACAATCCGGAGTTCCTCAAATATTACCCTTCATGGATAGGCGACAGCCTCAAAAATGTGCCAAAAGAGTGGAATAAAGAGCACCCACAAGCCGAATTACTCAAACTCAAAGAATATGGTCGCCTCAACTCATGCAAAGAAGCATTCTTTCGCAACCCCGCTTGGGTAGAAATCGCAGCCCATCGATTCTCTCTTCTCAAACCCCTCGTTGATTTCATAAACTACTCCCTCGACGAAGAGGAGCCCTTCACTCTGAAGAATATATAAAGCAAGGATTAGTTTAATCTTTTGTAATTCACTTTATTTGTGCTACATTTGCACAATGAAACACATCTTCGCCGTCATATTATCGATTCTCTTGCTTACTGCTTGTGGTGAAAGGGAGAGTGTGCAGTTTGGGAAATTACAATTTATTGACTCTCTCGCCGAATCACAGCCCGATAGTGCTGTAACCATGATTAAAGCTATCAATCGCGACACTCTTTTAGGTAACGACAACAAGTATTATTTCGACCTATTAGAAATTCGCACCAACGACAAAGCATACATCGCACATACATCTGACTCGGCAATATTATCGGTCATAAACTATTTTGAAAATCACGATTTTAATAATCTCCTTCCTGTGGCTTACTATTATGGCGGTCGTGTGTATTCCGACATTGGCGATGCTCCACAAGCTCTCGAATATTTCCAAAAAGCTTTAGATTGTAAAAATATCAATATTCACACTAAAGCTGTTGCTTATAGCCAAATGGCACGAATATATAACGAACAAAAAGTTTTTGATTTAGCTATTCCCGCTTATAAAAAAGCGATGGAGCTAAATAAGGAAAATAACAACTATATCAACTTACTATATAACAAACATAGTCTTGGTGAGATACTTTTCGCACAAAATCAAAATGATAGTGCATTAATTATTTTTAATGATGTTATAAATCTATCCAAAGAAATCAGATATACCAAACTAATCGCTTCCACTAAACTCTCACTTGCCGAATTATATCTTTTTAATAATGAATACAAAAAAGCATCTAATTTATTAAATTCCATTAGAAATTATATTTCTCAAGAAGACTCCATTTCAATTATTAACACATATGCACACCTATATTATCGTCTTAACGATATTGATTCAACAATCTATTATTGCAGCAAATTAGTTAAATCTCAATCTCTTAATGCTCAATTAAACGGATATAATATTTTAGCAAATTTACACATACAAAATAATCGAACAAAAGATGCTTATGACGCGATTATTATGTCAACTCGATTATCTGATAGCATACGCAAATTAAACACTCCTTACGAAATACGTCAACTATCCTCAATATATAATTATCAAATTCGTGAACGAGAAAATAACAAACTAAAACAAAAAGCACAAGAAAATGAAATTAAGATTATTTCTTTGATTAGCACTATTGTTATGGTTATTATCATTGCTCTTTTTGTAATTTATATTACACGAAAAAGAAAACGCATTATTAAATTAAAGCTCCAAAATATTGAGCTATTGCTTAAACAAAGTAATGAATTCAGCGAAAACACCATTGCTCATAACAATAAAAAAATAGCTCATTTAGAATCACAAATTAGTTCAATAAATAGCGAAAACCAATCTCTTATCCAAGAATTGGAAAATCAAAAAAAATTATTGGCACTCAGCATTGAAAATGCTATTATTTATAAAAAACAAAAAGACAACGCTATTTTTACTTTTAACAATGACTCTTTTATAAAAGAAATACATAATCGGATACATAACTATCCTGTCAATAAAAACATCCTTTCTGAAAAAGAATGGACTATTCTTTGCGAAAAGATTAGCATTTTATTCCCATCTTTTGTCAATACTCTGCAAAATCTTCCTTTTAAAATAAGTAGTTACGAATTTAGAGTTTCAATTCTAATTAAAACAAATTTTTCACCTAAAGAGATTGCTCGTTTGACCAATCACACTGATGCTTCTGTATCAATGACACGTGCTCGACTTCACAAAAAGTTAACTGGCTCAAATAGCCATTCAATTGATTGGGATAAATTCATCCACAGCATCTAACCACGCAACACACTAAATATTACACACTTACCTCCTATTCGTTTTTATACTGGCAAAAATTTTAAGTATTTGTTAAGTCTCTTTTGATGATTTTACCTTGTTTTCTTTATTAATTTGTTATTATTATTTATCTATTTTAATCAACAAATTTATGAAGAAACTATTTTTACTATTATTTCTAATGTGTGGAGTTCTTTTCTCTTCGGCAGAAGAGAAAAAAGAGATTCCAATAATAAAAAAAACAGAACCTATCGTTGGGCCTCGCACTCCCAATTTTGGTTGCGACATTATGGCTTATTACCAAGATGGTGCAATCTATCTCCAATTCGCCTATGACATGGGGGAAGTAGAAATCTCTGTTACTAACGAAACTACCGGTGAAGTGTGGCAACAAACCGAAGATACAGCGTTCGGCTCTATGTCAATCACTACATCAACCTCTGCAGGCGACTATTATATAACAATAGTTACCGACGATGCCTCTTGCTACTCCGGCAGCTTCTCAATCTAATTGATAATTGAACAACCCAATTATCCTATGTTATCATAAGCTCGTGGTACTCGGCTCGATGAGAGCCGGGTGCCTTTTACCAATCATATTAATCAAATATTTAATTATTATGAAACGTTTTTATTTATCAAGTATCTTTTGTATCTGTTGCCTCTCCATCTGGGCTGGAAACATTTTAGATCTCTCATCTGGTTTGTTTTGCGATAGTATTTCAACTAAGCCAAAGTGCATAAAAAGTGATTTTGGAGATAGCATTATTATTTCATACGAATTTCAATCAGCAAAAATCATTGAAGACTACATTTTCCCAGGCTGTGTACAATGGAAATATGAAGATTGGGGGATCAATCATATACAAGGAGAAGCATCATTCCCTATTAAAATTGATACCTACACAACTACTCAAAATTGTAACATATCAGTATTGTTAATTGAATCAGAATTTATTGATTTTAATTATGAATTAGCTCCGGCTCGCCAACCATTAGTTGATAATAGTGCTAATTTATTTAATTCCGAAAACATCATGCCAATTCAAGCATATTCAGGCTTTAGTCCTAATGAAATAGTCGAGATTGAAGATATACAAACTCACAAAGACAAGTCTATTTATTGGGTAAAGATTTCACCAGTTCAATATGACTACAACAATAAAATAGTAAGAGCATACACAAAAATAAAGTACAAAGTAACATATACATCCGAACCTCAGTCAAGACTATCTGGAATTGAAATTAAACCATATCCCGCACTTCAAGACACTATTACACAAGATTATATTATTATTTCAACCAATAAATATGCTTCTGCCGCAAGGAATCTTGCAAAATGGAAAAGGAACTTAGGGTTTAATGCAACAGTTGCCTTAAATGATAATTGGACTCCGACAAGTATAAAGTCTAAAATACGAGAAGTATATGATCAACATTCTGACAATTGTTACGCTCTCATTATTGGAGACCATGATGACGTTCCAAGTAATATATCAACCCTAAAACCTACTAATGATTTAGAAAACTTTCATCTTACAGATTTATATTATGGTTGCTTTAATGGTGGAGATGATTATTTTCCAGAGATTGCAATTGGTCGATTACCTGTTTCTACATTAAACGAAGCCAATATTGTAGTAGATAAAATTATTAATTACGAAAAGAATCCTCCATTAAATGCATCTTTCTATAGCACTGGTGTAAATTGCTCTTTTTTTCAGGATGAAAATTATGACACATTTGAGGACAGACTATTTATAGAGACCTCAGAATCAATCCACAATTTACTAATTTCAAAAGGTAAAACAGTCGAAAGAATATATAATACATTTTCTGATATTACCCCAAGATACTATGCCAATGGGATTTCACTTCCCTCTGGATTATTAAAACCCACTTTTAACTGGGATGGAGATCATGCCGACATTATAAATTCAATTAACAATGGCAGATTTTATGTTCTTCATAGAGGTCATGGTAATAATACATCTTGGGATAAGCCTAATTTTAACATATTCAACATTAATAATCTCTCAAATGGAAATCTTTTGCCTATTGTATTTAGTATAAATTGTTTAACCGGTAATTTTTATGATGATTGTTTTGCTGAAACTTTCCTAAGAAAAGCAAATGGTGGTTGTGTAGGTATATTTGCATCATCAGCAACCAGTTTTTCCCCATATAACGATTATTTCACGTCTGCTATATTTGGAAATATTTGGCCGGGTACTGAAAACGTGACTTCGGAATATCGTTTAGGCCATATCCTAAATAATAGTCAATATAGAGTTGCTATTAATCACGACACCTATGCCAACATTCGCAAATATCAATGTGAAATCTTTCATTGTTTTGGAGACCCAAGTATGATGATTCGCACTGAAGCACCATCAACAATCTCAAATATATTTGTTACTCGTAATGCTGAAATTGAAGGAGCTGTAAGAGTTTCTATTTCCGGGACCTCTAATGAAAAACAATATATAGCTTTTCACGATACACGATTAGGCAAAACTTTATTAGTAAAAGGCACTTCGGCTCTCTATCGTACTACATCACCAGAGTATGTTACTATTTGTGTATATAACCATAATAAAGTCCCATACATAAATTTAGGAATAGAACCAGAAATATTCCAACCATTAAGCATTTCGGAACAAAATAATATGATTACAAATATCAGTCCTAATCCCACTAATGGACCGGCTACATTCGAATATATTCTTTCAGATAATGCGACATCGGCAACCATAATGATATGCGACCTATATGGAAATATTAAATCTTCAATATTATGCACTCAAGAAGATAATTATATTTCAACCGACTTATCTCATCTCAACAATGGAATATATGTAGCAACTCTTGTTGTTGATGGTATAACCTATGATTCAAAACGAATAATCATTCAATAAAATTTTACTTATTTATTAACCAAGAGGATATGCATCACTGCATATCCTCTATAATCACATTAACTAATATGAAAAAAATATTTTTTGGAAAAGCATTAATAATCTCTTTCATTTGTGCCACAACTGTTTCATGCTCGGATAATGATGATCTTAATAACAATGTAGGAAATCTGCTTCCTGCCAACAAAGATTCTGTCTGCATTTTTTCCGAGATAAATAACAGCGAATTGATTTTTGTTGAAAAAGGAACTTTTTTTATGGGTGCTCAAGCCGAAGATCCCAATTCTCCAAACTTCGATTCGCAAGCATGTTCTGACGAATCATCAGTTCATCAAGTTTCTGTGTCATCATTTTATATTATGAAAAACGAAGTAACTCAAGCTTTATGGAAATATGTTATGACAAACATCTCGTCCGACTCAATTAAGGATTCAGAGTACCTATACCCTGTTACTGATGTGAGTTATACAGATGTTGTTAATAAATTTATTCCTCGTCTAAAAGAGATTACAAATATTGCTTATCGCTTGCCAACTGAAGCTGAATGGGAATATGCTGCTCGTGGAGGTCAACATAATGAATATACGCGTTCAATGGGACAATTTGGAGAATATTTCAAATTTGCCGGGAGCAACAATGCTTCAGATGTTGCTTCTTTTGGGCTTAACGAAAATTCTCAAATAGGTACAAAAATTCCAAATGAATTAGGTTTATACGATATGTGTGGAAATGTATGGGAGTGGTGTAATGATTGGTATTCCGATAATTATTCAGTAAACCACGTTATAAACCCTCAAGGTGCAGATAATGGAGAAAAACGTGTGGTACGTGGTGGTAGCTGGAATCTCCTTAATGACTCTCATTGTCGTATTTCTTATAAATCTGCCATAGCCCCAGAATACAAATGTGAACACATTGGTTTTCGGTTAGTAGTTTCTGCCAATTAATAGATGTTAACACAAAGAATGTGAATCTACCGCAGTAATATTTTATTAATTGCTATATATTGTTATTTTATGTAATATTGCTTGTTTATTCACTCTTTTTGTAATACATTCGCTTAATATTAAATTGTTATAATACCTTACTTATTATGAAAACAATTAGATTCTTTTTAATGTTGATTGTTGCCTCAGTTATGGTTGCTTGTAGCAATGATGACGAACCAGCACTTGTTGCAGACGTAGAAGATGTCAGTTCCAACGAACTTACCGGGACTCGATGGATTGCCCATCCCGATAATTCTAATTTAAGTTCAGGTTGCATTTACACATCTGTTGCTTATATTGAGTTTTTCGGCAGCAAAAAATGTTTAATAAACCGTTCGTTAGATTATTATGCCAACGACCCTACTACATTGTTCTACAACTCCGAATATAACGATGAAACAAATAAAGGAAAATTAGATTATTATAACGTTGATTTTATTGTTATCGATAACGAGTTATTTTTAACAGAGATTGATTTCTCTGGTGACTCCATGATTTATAAATTTACAAAAGACCTAAACTATGTTGCTCCCGCCAAAGACTGCTCTTTAATTGGATATTGGGAAGGAGACGTCAATGATGAAGATATTCCAGAAAGTTGGAATCCGAAAGTATTCTTAAAAATAATCGATAATAATAGATTGCTATATTATAGTAATTTTATTTGCGATGGTGGAGACAAAACAATATTAGATTATACATTTGATGGTAAGACTCTATCATTTATCTCCAATCAGAATGATCATCAATCATTTAATCTCAAAGGGAATAAATTAGTGAGAGGAAGTGATATTTTAACAAAAAAATAATTAACAACAATAGCAATAAGGGCTATATCATCTTATTTTGATACAGCCCTTATGCTTTTAATTTTAATTTTAATTTTTATATCGACAAGCGATGTAGTGTGTTGAGCAAGTCGCGGTTGATAGGTTTGTCTTTTTTTATTGCTTTAGAGAATGGCACATATACAATCTCATCGTTCTTTATCCCTATCATCACATTGCGTTGGTCATCAAGCAGAGCATCAATAGCCGCTGCTCCCATGCGTGAAGCGAGAATGCGATCGCGAGCAGTGGGAGAGCCCCCACGTTGCAAGTGTCCGAGAATCGACACTCGCACATCATATCCGGGATATTCATTCTTAACACGTTCGGCGAGAGCCATTGCTCCACCGGTAACCGGGCTTTCGGCCACCAACACGATAGATGAGTTTTTGCTCTTACGGAAACCGTTTTGAATCAACTCAGCCAACTGGTCAACTTGGGTTGAAATCTCGGGGATAATCGCAGCTTCAGCACCCGACGCAATTGCTCCGTTAAGGGCCAAGAAACCGGCATCGCGTCCCATTACCTCAATAAAAAACAGGCGTTCATGCGAAGTTGCAGTGTCGCGAATTTTATCCACACACTCCATGATTGTGTTTAGAGCAGTGTCATAGCCGATTGTTAGATCGGTGCCATAAAGGTCGTTATCAATAGTGCCGGGAAGCCCTATAATAGGAAAGTTAAACTCATTAGCAAAGATGCGAGCCCCGGTCAACGAGCCATCGCCACCTATCACAACAAGAGCGTCGATGCCATGAGAGCGAAGAGTATCGTAGGCCAACTGACGCCCTTCGGGTGTGGTAAATTCTTTACAACGGGCTGTTTTTAGAATAGTCCCACCCATTTGTATGATATTTGACACATTTTGTGTTTTGAAATCAACAATTTCATTTGTAATCATGCCTTTGTATCCTCGATAGATGCCTTTTACTTGAAATCCGGCATATATCGCTGAACGTGTTACGGCACGAATCGCCGCATTCATTCCGGGAGCATCGCCACCCGAAGTAAGAATACCTATACATTTAATTTCTGCCATATCTTAATTTGATTATTCTTATAAATCACAATTAGTCTTTTTGCAAAGGTAACATAAAATAATCCATAATTCATAACGTATAACTCATAATTTAGATTAACAAAGAGCCTAAATTTTATCAAAAATTCTATATGGTTGTTATTTTCTAACTATCTTTGCGTTGCAAAACAGTTAATAGTCAATTTGTATGCTCAGAAAAATATTACAATATGGTGTGCCTTTAGTGATTAGCGTCGGATTATGCTACCTGTTATTTACCGGCATAGATTTCGATGATATGATAGCCACAATACGCAATGAGTGTAACTTTTGGTGGATTGGATTGGCATTGTTTCTCAGCATATTTTCACATGTGTTTCGTGCTATGCGTTGGCGTATTCAGTTGCAAGCCCTCAACATTAATCCTCCTTTAAAAAATTTAATCTATAGTATCTTTGGCACATACGCCGTAAACCTTGTGTTTCCACGTCTTGGCGAAGTGTGGCGAACGACCTACATTTCACAACGTCAAAATGCATCGTTTACCACTGTTTTTGGCTCTATGGTTGCCGATCGCCTTGCCGACTTGGCTGCTGTAATAATTCTTACACTTTCAACATTTATGCTTGCAAGTGGTGCGATAACCAAATATCTTGCACAAAACACTGAATTATATCATAAATTACTCGCACTCATTTCGTCGCCATGGTTATGGATTGTGATTGTGGCATTAATGATTGTGGCGTGGTGGCTCTTTGCAAAAAAGAAAGAGAACAAATTGATTTCAAAAATTATAGGGTTTATCCATGGACTTTGGGTGGGATTTACCGCCATCGCCAAAATGAAAGGGAAAGGACAATGGCTGCTGCTCACTATCGCAATATGGGGGTGCTATTTCGTTCAGCTATTTGTTGCGTTTTTCGCATTCAAAGAAACAACAGCCGTTATTGAAAATCATGGCGTTTTGGCTGCACTTGTGTGTTTTGCTTTATCGAGCATCGCAATGGCTGTCCCATCAAACGGAGGCATCGGGCCGTGGCAATGGGCTGTTATATTCGGATTAAGCATATATGGGTTACCCAACAATGGCGTTTCATTGGCATTTGCCAACCTTGTGTTAGGCTCTCAAACACTCTTGCTCATTCTTCTCGGCATCTACACGTTTGCAGCAATCGCTCTTGAAAAACGCCGAGTACAAAAATAGGGCTCAAGCCACATCTCATTCAATAATTCATATTGGAACTACAAGAAAAGTAAAAATCGTCAGTGTATTGACGATTTTTACGTAAATTTTGTCAGTTGACTGACGATTTTTACACCCAATATAGGTAATTATCTCTATTTATCACTTGATATTCAACTTCTTTATATGCATTTGCAAAAACAATAGGTAATTTAGGGGTTTTATTCCCCCATTTTATTTCCATTGCAAATAATTTTCCATCGCATTCTTCTACCAAATCAAGTTCTTGCTTGTCATATGTGCGCCAAAAATATTGCTCTATATGTTTATGATTATTATAGATATATTTACGACGTTCACTTATAAAATAATTCTCCCAAAGGGAGCCCACATCGTTACGCAATGCAAGTGGAGAAAAATTATTTATAATCGCATTTCTCACACCATTATCATAAAAATACCATTTACCAGCCTTACAAACTTCTTTGCGAAGATTTCGAGCAAACGCACCTACCCTATACACAACAAATACTTTCGACAACAAATCAAGATAACGTTCAACCGTATTTTTACTAATCCCGAGTTGTGTGCCGAGTTCATCATAACTCACTTCACTTCCCACTTGCAGAGCAATCAATCGCAATAAATTTTGCATCTTTGATGCATTTTTAATCCCATCTACTGCTAAAATATCTTTTAATAAATACGAATCTACTATTTCACGTAAATATTCTATTCGCTCATCATTATTTAACATAGTAACCACCTCAGGATAAGAACCATAAAGCATTCGTAACTCAAGATTTTGTTTCATCTCAAATGGAGTTTCCACACTTGAAATTTCTTTACTACTCAATGGTGGCAATTGGAATTTTACACTACGTCCAACTAAAGGTTCTCCTGTTTTATTCAACAAATCAAATGAAGATGACCCACTTGCAACAACTCTTATTCCATCTATCTCATCAACAATAAGTTTTAATACATTGCCTATCTCCGGAATATTTTGAGCCTCATCTATAGCCAATAAGTCAACACCATTAAACAAATGACGATAATTGGCAACCGATCGATTTGCCAACATTGACTGAACATCATAGTCTTCGCCATTTAGAAGCAACGTTTTCCCTTCAAATGAATTAACTAATTCACGTAATAAAAAAGTCTTTCCCACTCTACGAGCTCCATATATAATAATGACTTTCCCAGGAGTTATTCGCCTAAAAATTTCTTCTTGTAATATTCGCTTTATTACCATAGTTTACTTCTTATTTTTTGCAAATATAGTAAAAATCGTCAGTGTATTGACGATTTTTACGTAAATTTTGTCAGTTGACTGACGATTTTCACAATCTCACACTATTTTTAGCTTCTAATTCAAGCAAAAAACGCTTTGCATCAACACCTCCTGCATATCCGGTAACAGTCCCGTCATTCCCTATCACACGATGACACGGTATGATTATAGACATAAGATTTGCACCACATGCCGATGCCACAGCCCTCACTGCTCGTGGGCGTCCAATGTGATTGGCAAGATGTAGATACGATATCGTTTCGCCATAAGGGATTTGTAATAATTCTTGCCACACTCGTTGCTGAAAATCAGTTCCTACCATTAGCAACGGCAAGTCAAAATCTCGTCGAACACCCTTAAAGTATTCATCTAACTGAGCAACAACTCGCTCTACCAATGGAGTTTTGCCATCTGTACAGATTGCATCAAAAAACCTTGAAACACGTTTTAATGCAAGAGTTTGTCGCAAAGGCAATATCCAATCACACAGGCACAACTGCCCCGTATAATCACCAAGAAGCAAAGCTCCACAAGGCGAATCATATTGCCATATTTTTATTATTGATGTCCGATAATTTTTTATATATTTTCCTTGCATCTTAGAATACTGAGAATACAGATATATCACAAAAATAATAAATTTAACTATACTATTTTTCAATCTCGTTAATAATTACTATTTTTGCATCAATCTTGTTAGGCACAACGCGTTGTGTCATTACAGCAAGAGACATTACTTATTTTCGAAAGCGTTTTTGCTTTATCCTTCATCTGAAATTCGCCAAATTTTAATCGGTAGGGTTTAGCAGTTTAAGACGCTCATGTTTGTCGTTTATCCACTCCCGGCAAGGGATCGAGATACTCGATAAGGCGTGGGAGTGGACTGTTTATTACCGATAAGGCGTTTGGCGATGCCTCAGATGAGATAAACTGAACAATGTCCTACGCTTTCTGTTTTATAAATAATTTTAATGCCAAATTAGAGGACATAGGAGGCACATACATTTTATTATGAAACTTAAAAGTTTTTTATTCCTTACTCTAATTGTGGCATGTGCTTTTCAGCCTATATCGGCGAAGAAAAAAACTGTACATGTAATCCCTGAGACTGCCAAGATATTCCTTAATGGGGCAGAAGTTGGCAATGGATCGTATGAAATAGATTTCAAAAGAAATATGGATTTTGTAATCTTAAAGTTTGAGGCTCCCGGATATTGCGAACGTACCGTACGATTATACAAAGATAATCCTAAAAATGTCGTATCTTATACATTAGTAGAAGACGAAGCTCATGCAAACACCTTGGGTGATGAAGATGGTATTAGTTATGCCAATAACTATTTTAGCGTTACTGCAAAGCAGGGAATGACTGAAGATGAGGTTTGGAAACGACTTATGAATATCGCAACCAACAATTTTGAAAATGTTGAGATACGCGATAAGTCTGCCGGTTGGATACGTACAGCGTGGAGTGTAAGAAGATTCAAGAATTCAGGACAAGCTGTAAGAACCCGTCTTGAGATCAAATTGCAATTTACCGGAGATAATGAGATTTCATTTAGGGTAAAATTACAATCACAAAAATCCCTTTTGGATTGTGGATACTCCGATCAATGCTTCTTCGACTATGATCGTTTGCTAAAAAAATACGCTTCAGTAGTATCTGAATTGCAAACAACATTAGGATCTAATTTATAAGTATATCCAAAGACGAAACGTATTAGTTTATGAAAAAAATATTCCTTGTTCAGTTAGTTTTCTTGATTTGCAACATCTGTTTTGCACAACAGATGGTCACCATTAAAGAAAGTTTTGAACAAAACAAATTCAATTGGGACGAATCATTTTCCGACAATGGGTCGGTCGTTTTGATGAATGAGATGTTGATGCTTGAAAATAAGTCAGATGCAACGCCCTTAAGCTCAATTTGCAACCTCCCGATTTCCTATGATGAGGATTTTACGGCATCAGTGACATTTAATAAGCCCAAAATTAATGATGAGGATTTTGTTGGGATTGTTTTTAACTATGAAGATGAGCTCAACTATTGGGTATTCCTTGTACGTGAAAAAGAAGCTTGTATTGGGCGTTACTATGATGGTAAATTCCGACGTGTCAGAACAAATCCAATCATATTAAAAAAGGGGAATAAGAATGACGTATTACTCCAATTAGAAAGAAAAGGAAGAAACATCATCTTTAGTATTGACAATATGGAAGTTAAAAAACATCCTATTAATATTATCAATAGTACTTTTGGAGTGATTCGATATGGAGAGGGCACATTAAATGTGTCATCATTAGAAATTAAACGATACGATAGGAACTAATAAAGATTATTTTCTTATCACGTGGGGGTGTGCAAAATTCAACTTGCACACCCTTACTTATTACCAATTCTTTCTATCGTTGACTGATGCTAAAGGTAGGCGACATTTAGACAATACCATAATTAAAATAAATTTTATTCTTGTTATTGCTCTCAATTTACACTATCTTTGCAGTTAATTAGATAAATTGACAACAATGGGAGCAAAAAATCATTCTGAAGAAACGCTCAAGAAAGCAATCAAAGCGTTGTCTTGTAAAGAAAACATCAAAGATGTGTGTCACCTTCGCCAATATGGCGAGCCGTTGCCTTCACAGCAGTCGGTTGCTCGCATTGTGGATTTGTGCAGAGGATTGATTTTTCCGGGCTTCTTTGGCGATAGTGATGTGAACAACAATAACGTAACACATTATGTGGGTATTCGTTGTGAACAGTTGCGAGAGATTCTCGTAGAGCAAATCACTGCCGGATTGTATTTCAATTCTCCTAAAAATCAAGACTTCAATCTCAATAATATCACTCATTTGGCTCAAGATAAAGCCGACCAATTTATCGCAAATCTACCCGAATTGCGTCGCATGCTTTTTACCGATGTCAAAGCTACATATCTTGGCGACCCTGCTGCAATATCAACCGACGAAGTGATATATTGCTATCCTGCCATTCGTGCGATTAGCAATTATCGCATTGCACACGAATTGGTAAAGCTCGAAGTGCCTATCATTCCTCGCATGATTAGCGAGCAGGCTCACAGCGAAACAGGTATCGATATTCACCCTGCAGCCACTATTGGAGAGGGTTTTACAATCGACCATGGCACTGGAATCGTAGTGGGAGCAACTGCAATTATTGGAAATAATGTAAAACTATATCAAGGTGTAACTCTCGGTGCAAAAAGTTTCGACACCGATGCCGACGGAAATCCAATCAAAGGTATTCCACGACACCCTATCATTGGCGATAACGTAGTTATATATTCTAATGCCTCTATTCTTGGTCGCATAACCGTTGGAGCAAATGCAGTAATAGGTGGTAACATTTGGGTTACAGAAAATGTGGCAGAAGGAGAAAAACTCGTTCAAGCCAAAGCAAACAATTTTTTAAGATTCAAACAGTGATGAAAGAAAAATTTGAAATGGTTGCAAAGACCTTCCAAGGGTTGGAAGATGTGCTTGCAAAAGAATTAACCAACCTCGGAGCCGATAACGTAGAGGTGGGACGTCGAATGGTGTCGTTTGAGGGAGACCTCGAAATGATGTATCGTGCCAACTTGTGTTGTCGCACAGCGTTACGTATTCTAAAACCAATATATAAGTTTATTGCCACTGATGCCGATAGCCTTTACGACATGGTAAAAGAATTTGATTGGACACAAGTTTTGTCGCTCGACAAAACTTTCTCTATCGACGCGGTAGTAAACTCAAAAGAATTTACCCACTCTCGATTTGTAACCTATCGAGTGAAAGATGCTATCGTTGACTTTTTCAAAGATAAATACGGAGCCGATAAGCGTCCCGGCGTGCGTCTTCAAGATGCCGATGTTATTATCAACGTTCATATCTCAGGCGACCGCATAACACTCTCACTCGACTCATCGGGCGAATCGCTCCATAAGCGAGGTTATCGTGTGGCACAAACCGAGGCTCCCATCAATGAAGTTCTTGCTGCCGGCATCATTCTCAAAAGTGGCTGGAACGGACAATGTCCATTGGTTGACCCTATGTGTGGTTCAGGTACATTCCTCGTTGAGGCTGCTCTTATTGCTGCCAACATCAATCCGGGTATTTATCGCAAAAGTTTCGCATTTGAGCAATGGAACGATTTTGATGCCGAATTGTTTGACTCACTCTACAATGACGAAAGCGATGAACGTGAATTTGAATACAAAATCTATGGCTGCGACATTTCACCTAAAGCCGTGTCAATCGCAATGGAAAATGTGAAAGGTGCAGGTGTGGCAAAATATATCGACTTGCAAGTCAAACCCATATCACAATGGGACGATGCTCCCGAAAACTGCATGGTTATCACTAATCCACCTTACGGAGAACGCATCAGTGCACATGATATGGAAGGGTTATACTCAACTATCGGTTCAAAGCTCAAACATGTGTTTAAGGGTTCGGCTTGGATTATTGGTTATCGCGATGAATATTTCCACAAAATAGGGCTTACTCCATCGTCTAAAACACCTATTCTCAACGGCTCACTCGAATGTGAATTACGTGAATATGTGGTGTTTGACGGCGATTACGCATCATTTCGCAAAAGTGGCGGAAAAATCAAAGATGGAAAATCATTGGAAAAAGCAAAAGATATGCCACGCCGATTGAGTGATAAAGAGTGGAAAGCTCAAGCTCGCAAACAGGGCATGGGGGGTAAAGACTCTCGTGGCAAAGGAAGTCGTCCTTCAGCTCTTGAGGAAAAATATGCTCCTAAAACCCGTCGATTTGACAAAACATCTCCTCGACGAGGCAAAACCGATGAACAATCAGAGAATCCATTGGCAATTCGTCGCAACGAGCATGCATTGAAATCAATCATAGGCAAAACCCCTTCAATCCCAAATATGGTGAAACGTGGTTGGAAACGTAACGACAAACCCATTCAAGAAGATTAACCTAAATTCTCGACAATAAAAACAATAACAATATGGAAAAAATCAATATTTTGCTCCTTGGCTCGGGAGGTCGCGAATCGGCTCTCGCTTGGAAAATGAGCCAAAGTCCACTTCTCAACAAGTTATATATTGCCCCCGGAAATGGAGGTACTGGTACATACGGTGAAAACATTGCCCTTTCTCCACTTGATTTCCCTGCTATCGAAAAATGGGTAGGCGAAAATGCCATCGACATGATAGTTGTTGGGAATGAAGATCCATTAGTAGCCGGCATATACGACTATTTTGAAGGTAAAAACATTCTCGTTGTAGGACCCTCAAAAGCCGGAGCCGCCCTCGAAGGAAGTAAAGACTTTGCGAAGCAATTCATGGTAAAAAACAACATTCCCACTGCTCGCTATCAAAGTTTCACTGCCGACAATATCGAAGATGGATACGCTTTCCTCGAACAACTTCAAGCACCCTACGTACTAAAAGCCGACGGATTAGCTGCCGGTAAAGGTGTGTTGATCCTTCCTACTATCGAAGAAGCAAAGGCTTCATTGAAAGAGATGCTCTCGGGCATGTTTGGTGCATCATCGGCAACAGTTGTTATTGAAGAGTTCCTTTCGGGCATCGAATGTTCGGTATTTGTATTAAACGACGGTAATGGAGGCTATCGCGTGTTGCCTGTAGCAAAAGATTACAAACGTATTGGCGAAGGAGACACCGGACTAAACACCGGTGGTATGGGAGCTGTAAGTCCTGTTCCATTTGCCGATGAGGTGTTTATGGAAAAGGTACGCACTCGCATCATTGAGCCTACTATCAACGGACTTATCAATGAAAATATCACATATCGTGGCTTCATCTTCCTCGGTCTTATCAACGTAGGTGGCGAACCTATGGTTATCGAATACAACGTACGTATGGGCGACCCCGAAACAGAAGCAGTAATGCTTCGCATCGACAGCGACCTCGTTGCATTGATGAAAGCCGCTGCACAAGGCAACCTTGGCGATATTGAATTGAAAGAAGACCCACGTACTGCAGTAACCGTAATGATTGTTTCGGGTGGCTATCCGGGCGAATATGCAAAAGGGAAAGTTATTACCGGTTGCGAAAATGTTACCAATAGCATTCTTTTTCATGCCGGAACCAAAATTGACAAAGATGGTCGATTAGTAACTTCGGGTGGGCGTGTGATTTCAGTAAGTTCCTACGGAAACAGCATAGCCGAAGCTCTTGCCAACAGCTACGCATCAATCGAAAAGGTTGAATTTGAAGGGAAATACTTCCGTCGCGATATTGGCAAAGACCTCATGAAATAATATCATTTATTAATGATAGGGGAAAGAGACATATCTCGTTTTCTTCACTCGCGATATGCGTTAATAGCGTTTTCTCTCATCGTGATGTTAACCACATACCTTGCCTCATCATGGGGCAAGGTTACTCCTATTTTAGACAATAAGGGTCTGGGATTAACGCCGATTAATCAATGGATTGAGCCGGGAAGATTGTCGTTGTCGGTCAATATTTTTCTCAACTTCTTGATTGCATTGTTGATGATTTACATTAACAAAACATTTAACGTTCTTCGCAGCCCCACAATTTTGTTTGCCGGATTGTTCTTAATCTTGCAAATGCCCATTACCGACATCATGGGACAACTATATGGTGGCACCATGTTGTGTGTAGTGATGCTTTTATGCTCATTCATATTATTTTCAACCTACAATGGCCAAAACCCCTACGCTATATTTCTTATATTTAGTATATTGTCGTTTAGCTCATTCTTCCAATACGCATTTATTTTTTATATTCCTGTTTTTGTGTTGGGGTGCATGCAAATGCGAATCTTTGATTTGCGAATAGCTATTGCTACGGCACTCGGAATAATCACACCTCCTTGGATATTGTTTGGTTTTGGCATTTTAGACGTTCATAGCATTGTATTTCCTCAATTCATCGGCATTTACGAGCAACTCTCAATACATGAAGTGCTCCAAATGTTGATTGCGATTGGCTTATCTATATTTGTGTGTATAGGATCATGGTTGGCAAACATCGTAAATATCATTAGCTACAATGCCAAAACTCGGGCATATAATGGCGTTTTTGCTATATTGGCATTAACCTCTATTTTGCTCATCATGGCTGATTATACTAACTATATCATCTACGTGCCGATGCTCAACTGCTGTACAGCATTGCAACTCGGACACTTATTCACTATCTATGAAGCTCGTCGAAGCTACATAGGCATCATCGCTATATTTGTGGTTTACCTCGGCTTATACATTTGGGGTGTATGGATTTAAGAATCATCATCGAACGCAACATTCCTTTCATCGAAGGCGTTCTCGACAATTTGGCTCATGTGGAATATCTCACAGCCGATGAAATCAATGCTGCAGCCATGCACAATGCCGACGCTTTAATCTGTCGCACTCGCACACGTTGCGATGCTTCACTGCTCGATGGTTCGCAATGCTCATTTATTGCTACAGCCACAATAGGCACCGACCACATTGACCTCGATTATTGTCAACGTCGTGGAATCACCGTAGCCAACGCTCCGGGTTGTAACGCTCCGGCTGTGGCTCAATATGTGTTTGCTTCATTGGCTAAAGTCATCAACCGCCCCATTTGCGACTGCACCATAGGCATCGTAGGAGTGGGACATGTGGGAAAAATAGTAGAACAATGGTCGCGAAAGCTCGGCATGCAAGTGTTTTTGTGCGACCCTCCACGTGCCGAAGTTGAATGCACCAATAATTTTGTGTCACTCGAAGAGATTGCTCACAACTGTGATATTATTACATTCCACACACCTTTGACTTCTACCGGGAAACACGCCACGCATCATATATGCTCTGATGACTTCCTCAACAACGTAGCACGCAAACCTATCATCATTAACTGTGCCCGGGGGGGAATTTTTGACACACATGCAGTGATAAAAGCTCTTGATGCCGGCAAGATTGCCAATGTAATTGTGGATTGTTGGGAGGAAGAACCCCAACTCAACCCCACGTTACTTGGAAAAGCCATTATTGCCACGCCCCACATTGCCGGATATTCTCGAGAGGGGAAAATCCGTGCCACAGCAATGGCTCTCGAAGCCCTTGCAAAGCATTTTAACCTCACAATCCCCAACGTAGCACAAGATATAGCTACCGGTGCAGCCAACAATGTAACATTGCAATCAATCTCCGACTCCTACAACCCCTTGATTGACACCCAAGCACTCAAATCAAATCCCCTCGACTTCGAAGCCCTCCGCAACAACTATAACTATCGCAACGAAGTTGTTGAAATAGATTAAATTATTGGTGTCCGATAAATATCGATAAAGCATAAAAATAGTGTCTCAATCGCAGATTTAATGCGGTTGAGAGTTCTTGTTGTAAATTACGAGCCCCCTATATGATTAAATCATTGAAGTAGTGCGAAGCACATGAAAATGTTTTATCGGACACCAATAAAATTCAATAAACGAACTTTTACGCTATTTATCGATACACCGGCCAGTGGTAGGCGTGAAGGTCGGCGATGAGTTGCTGTTCTCGACCGGAACAATATTGGTTACACAGCTCATGAAATCGTGTGCTGTGATTCATTTCTGATAGATGTGCAAGCTCATGAAATATCACATAATCACGCAAGTGTTGAGGAAGAAACACCAAGATATATGATAGTGAAATGATTCCGTTTGTGTCGCATCGACCCAGAACACGATGACCATTTGAGATAGTCCACCCCACAGGAGATTTTTTAATCGAATGAGCTAACTCACGAGCTCGTGGCAACAATATATTTGGAGCTAATCGCTGAGCAATGCGACACATTATGTTGCTTATTTTTCGAGCTGTGTCGCTATTGTTAAAATCAAATTCGCTTCCCACTTCAATTACCGATTGAGGCAATTGTGCTTGAGCAATTATTTGCGAAGGAGAATGAGATTGTCGCTTTATCACAATTTTCAGCCCTTCAAATTGATGTATTTGTCCGTCGTAATAAAGAATTTCAGGGCGAGCGGCTTTGAGTCGAGGAGCAAATTGAGCAAGAGCCTGTCGGACTTCTTCCTCATTGGCACCATACGGAACATTGAGATATACCTTTCCTTCACGCCAACGAGCCGAAATGTGGCGTGAATTATATCGCACAGTGAGATGCACTATTCCCAATGAGGGGTATTCAAATTCCGAACCCGATATAACCATTCCCCTTACACTTTTAATTATCAATCAAGATGTTATCGCTTGTCAACGCCCCACAATAATTTATTGCGAAGAGTTTCTCCAAAGTTGTGTTTCAGACGTTGCACAACCTTTATCACAAATGGAGCTTTTCGTAATTTTATGGTAGAACCAACCGGCAATGTAACCGAACGACCATCAAGGCTCACACGATAATTAGTGGCTCGAGAAGTGGTAGTGATTGTAAGCTCTCGCGAGTCGCTCACTACAAGTGGTCGCATGGTCAACGAATGAGCGGCAATGGGCGATATAATCCAATTTGGAGCTGTAGGCTCAACAATAGGTCCACCCACCGAGAGATTGTAGCCGGTACTGCCTGTTGGAGTCGAAATAATCAATCCATCTCCTTTATATGTGGCTAATTCCACATCATTAACCATTGTAGCCACCTCAATCATAGAAGCTGTATCTTGCTTAATAATAGCCACTTCATTGAGTGCATAATTCCAATCAACAATAGCTTCTTTACGAGTGCTTGTAACTTCTATCAATGAGCGATTTTCAATTTTATATAAGCCATTTTTAAGATCATCGACAGCAGGAATCAAGTCATCGACAGTTATATCGGCAAGATAGCCAAGATGCCCGGTGTTAATTCCAAGTATAGGTATTTGTTTTTCGCCCACCCAGCGAGCGGTGCGAAGGAATGTGCCATCTCCACCTATGCTGATTGCCATATCGGCAACAAAATCGCGTCCCACAATCACCCCATCGACTGGCAATTCACACGGCAACACGCGTGTCAAATAGTTATAAAACTTCGATTCGATTTCAACTTTGATGCCTGAATGCGACAACGCATCAAGAAAATCTGAAAGTTGATTCAGATAATCCTCTTGATACATATTTCCGTAAATAGCTACTTTCATTGCTGTCGATTTGTTTTAACAGGTTTGTAGAGGTTTAGTATTTATAACTCTATATAGCGTAACAGTTCATTAATGCGACTACGCATAGTGGATTCATCAACATTTGCTTCGTGATTAATTTTCACTACTTCATAGCCATATCGAACAAGACTGCGAGCCACACTCTCGCCATTGCTAATGCCCACACGCAACTCAACAACGATTTCGCCATCGGGTGTTGTTTGGTCGGTAACATTAAGATTCAGCAAATGAGCATCGCAATCTTCCACCGCACGAGCCACTATCGATGCGGCATATTGCTCACGGCTACATACCATTGCCAACCGACAAGAATCCTCCACCGGGGGGAACAATCGAGCAAGATTTTCGGTGAAACCTGCTTGTGGCATGTCAAATTGCGTTAATATATCATCTTTTGCGTTCAATTCTTTCGATATTTTATTATTTCTGACTATTTTTGTAGTCTAAATCTTGACAAATTTACGAATAATTATTTAATCGCTGTTAATTATTCAACAACTTAACTCGTCAAAAAGATTTTTATAGATAAAAGATGACAAATTTAAGTGTAAATATCAACAAAATTGCCACATTACGTAATGCTCGTGGAGAGAATCAACCCAATGTGCAACAAGTGGCTGTGGATTGTGAAATTTTTGGAGCTGACGGCATCACTGTACACCCTCGTCCCGACGAGCGACACATCAAATATGACGATGTGTTTAAGCTCCGTCCTCTTGTTAAAACCGAGTTTAATATCGAAGGTTACCCCTCGCCCGAATTTATAGACCTCGTGCTCAAAGTGAAACCTGAACAGGTAACACTTGTTCCCGATGCTCCTGATGCTCTAACATCGTCGGCTGGTTGGAATGTGGCAGATAATATGGAATTTTTAACAACCATTGTCGATACACTTCGCGATGCCGGAATAAGAACATCAATATTTGTTGACACTGACATTGAAAACATCAAATTGGCAGCAAAAACCGGTGCCGATCGCATAGAATTATTTACCAAACCTTACGCTGACAACTATGCTTCAAATCCGGCAACTGCAGTTGAGCCTTACACATTGGCAAGTCAAGCAGCCCACAAAGCCGGACTCGGTGTAAATGCCGGACACGATCTCAGCCTCGAAAATCTTGAATATTTCCACGCTCACGTACCCTACCTCAATGAAGTGTCAATTGGTCATTCATTGATTTCTGATGCTCTATATTTGGGGTTGAAAGAAACTATTGCCCAATACAAAAAATGTCTTAAATAACCTACTAACCAATAATTTACCTCAAAACAATTATGATTCTTCTAAATTCAATACCAGCAACAATCACAACCGTTGCCGACACCGTGGCAACTATTACCGATACAATGACTTCGACAGTAACAGAACCGGCACACGAAGTTGCAACCACCACATCAACAAGCCTTTCTATTTGGGACTTATGCCTTGAAGGTGGTTTTATTATGATTCCACTTGCATTGCTCTCTATTTTAGCAATCTACGTGTTTATCGAACGTGCCATAGTTATTCATAAAGCAAGTCAATACGACCCCTCGTTTATGAAACGCATCAAAGATTATGTTGCCGACGGAGAGATTGAAAGTGCTCAAAATCTTTGTAAAAAACAAGACTCACCTGCAGCCCGACTAATTGCAAAAGGTCTTACACGTATAGGACGCCCTGCCAATGATATTCTCGTAGCTATTGAAAATACCGGAAACATCGAAATCGCCAACCTTGGCAAAGGGTTGCCTTGGCTTGCAACCACAGCTGCCGGTGCTCCTATGCTCGGTTTCTTGGGAACAGTAATCGGCATGGTAGATGCTTTTTATAGCATTGCCAATTCAGGCAACGCTGCTTCTATCGGCGACTTTGCCGGTGGTATTTATACTGCACTGGTTACAACCGTTGCCGGTCTTGTAGTAGGCATTATAGCTCTGTTTGCTTATAACTACATTGTGGCTCGCATCAACAAAGTGATGAATCAACTCGAAGCACGCACAATGGAATTTATGGATCTTATCAACGAGCCTAACAAGTAATCGTCATGGCACTAAAACGTCAACACGAAATATCGGCGACATTCTCGATGGCATCAATGACCGATGTTATCTTCCTTTTGCTCGTCTTTTTTATGGTTACTTCAACCTTTGTGTTCCCCACTGCCCTTGAAGTAAACCTTCCTCAAAGCTCGGAACAAACAGCAATCAAACCTGGCACACGAGTGTATCTCGACAAAGAGTTACAACTATTTGTGTCGCACGACAAAGAAGAACCTCAAGCTATTCATATTAACAACCTGGTTACATACCTTGTAACAATGCAGGTGCAAGCTCCCGAAAGTTTCATCGCCCTATATGCCGACGAAGAGGTTCCATACGGCAAAGTGATTGAGATTCTCAATCTCGCAGCCCAAAACAACCTCAAAATGGTGCTTGCCACAAAACCGGCGCCCTCCTCGGCAACTCCTGTGGCTCAACAAGCCTCAACCAATCAACCCTCTTAACACACTTTAGCGATGGAATCATCAAACAAATCACGCATCATTGCCATCGCAGGCACTATAGTTTTTCACGTGTTACTACTCGTGATTACTCTTTGTTTTGTCATTGAGCATACCCCCAAAACCGATGCCGAATGGCCTCCTCGCGATTCAAGTGAAATTCTTTTTGGAGGAGAGTATGTGATGCTCGGTGATGTGATGCAACCTCAACTTGAGAGCACCCAACAAGAGCAGGCTGCATCGGCAAACGAAAATGAAGCTCTCACAGCCGATGACTTTGAAAATGCAGGGTCGCAAGGCACTCCATCACAAGTGGTTACTTCTTCACAGGAATCGCCTATGAAAGTAGAGCAGAAGCCCGAAACTCAAAAGCCGGGACCCACTGCCGAAGAACTTGCCGCTGCCGAAAAAGCTCGTATAGAAAAGGAAAAACAACAACAAATACAAAATCAAATGAAAAATGCCTTTGCCGGCAATAGTAAATCATCTAATTCTAACGGCAAAGGAAAACCCGGACAAGCCGACGGCAATAGCGAAACCGGAGCTACATCGGGAGCTCCCGGAACGAATGTTGGAGGACGCACACTCGCACATTGGGTAAAAGCATCAAGCACAAAAGCCGGTTCTATTGTTGTTGCAGTGAGCGTTAACCCACAAGGCAAAGTTGTTTCAGCCAAAGTAATAAGTGGAGAGGGTCCGGCATACGCCGATGCTGCCACTCGCACACGTTGCGAACAAGCGTCTTTACAATGCAGTTTCTCTGTATCCAAAACCGAAACTCAAGAACAACGCGGCACAATCACTTGGCGTTTCAAGTAATATTCACAATTGGCTAATTTTCAAAGGAGTGTTTGAAAGATGAAACACATCTTCGCTGTCATATTATCCATTTTGCTCCTCACTGCTTGCGGTGAAAAGAGCCGTAATAGTCAATTGCTCAATAGAGCTGAAACTATTATGAACGACAGTTGCGAAGTGGCTTTGTCAATTCTCCAAGATAGTATTGAATATTCAACCCTAACCACCGAGCGCGGACGAGCCATTTATGCCCTTCTGCTTTCTCAAGCCCTCGACAAAAATTATATCGACCTCACATCTGACTCAATAATAGCTCCTGCCGTTAAAAACTTTGCCGACGGCGACGCCCCTCATTATGCAATGCTCACGCATTATTATTATGGCAAAATCTTATTAAATCAAAACAAACTCTCCGACGCAATTATTTCATGCTTAAAAGCCGAAAACTTTGCTAAAGAGTTAAATAATGATTTTTATTTAGGTCTTATTTACGGCACTTTAGGTGATATATATAATAAAATACACAATCATAATGAGAGTATAAATTATAACAGACTCAGTTATTTATATTTTCACAAAATCAACAAACAACCACATGAGAAATACGCATATTTTTCATTGGCTATTTCTCACAATAATAACGGAGATTTTTATGAGAGTCAAAAGATTTTTAAGGAACTTATTGATTATGCAATTACAAATTGCGATACTATATTTGTGGCAGAGGTATTAGAATCATATTCACACCTTTTATGGAATAACCAAAAAGACTCTCAGGCAAAACTAATTTTAACTTCGTTGCAAAACAAATATAATCATCGTCTTTCGTCAAAATCACTCGCACATTTGGCAAATATATACTCAAAAGAAGGTCTTCAAGATAGTACAAAATATTATTTAGATTTAGCAAAAAATAAGATACTCGACAAAAATGATAGTATAGCCATAACTCAGTCGGAATACATTATTTCTTACAATGACAAAGATTACAAATATGCTTTTGACAACCTTTATTTACAAACGAAACGATTAAACGAAACAACCAAAGAAATATGGCAACAATCGGTAATGAGTCTCTTACGAGATTATTTTGAAAGTCAAGCAAAAAATGCAAATTTAGAAGTTAAAACACAAAAAAATCAAATTTTATTTATTATAATAATCTCAGTTGCCATATTATTAATTGCCATTTTCATTATATATATCCAGCGAATAAGAAATAAGGTTCAAAAAGAGAGGATTAATCGCATTTTAAGTGAACATTATCAATCTAAAAACCTCATATCAAATGCCGAAAACCGAATCAGCGAACTTGAAGACCTTTTGGCTAACGAAACTAATAAATCTCAAAGTTTAATTATTGAACTTGAAATACAAAAAGAATCTTTGCAATTATATACCCAACAAGCAAAATTACGCGAGGAAGCAACTAATACAATTAAAGCATCGGACATAGCAACTCGATTCCGTAAAGTACTTGATAAAAACACCAACCCCACCAATGAGGATTGGGAACAACTTGATAATTACATTAACCTACAATTCCCTGGGTTTAAAAATGTGCTATACAATTTAGCTAAATTAAGCGATATCGAATATCAAGTGTGTTTGCTTTTAAAAAGTAAATTTTCTCCAACTGAAATTGCCAATATTACAAATCGAAGTAGGCACACAATGTCCCCTTTACGAAGTCGCTTATATTATAAATTATTTAAAAAGCAAGGTTCTACACATGATTTTGATGAATTTATCAACTCGCTATAATATCTTACATATCAATACTTTACCCCCCCCCTAAGGAAAAATGCACGCAAAATGCACGCAGGAAAATGCTTAAATATTTTTTCATTCAACTTAATTTTGATGCGAATTCAAAATTATTGTAATTATGAAAAAAGTTATTTTATTTTTATTATCCTTTTTATTTTCTCTGCCTAGCATTGTTTGTATGGCAGAAGAGTCAAAGAAAGAATTTACTCCTATTGCTATTGAAGAAGAGGAGAAATCGCTTCAAAAACCTCGTACACCCAATTATGGAAGTGACATCATGGCGTACTATCAAAATGGTGTGATTTATCTCCAATTTGCCTATGACATGGGCGAGGTGGAAATTTCAGTAATTAACGAAACTACTGGTGAAGTGTGGCAACAAACCGAAGATTCAGCCTTTGGCTCTGCGTCAATCACTACATCAACCTCTGCCGGCGACTATTACATCACAATAGTTACCCTTGATGGCTCATGCTACTCCGGTAGCTTCTCTATATAATTGCTCAACCCAATTATCCTTCATTTATAACCATAAGAGAAATGCCTTAATTTTTACATTATCGATCTTCTATTCCACAAAAACACTTAAGGCAATTTTCATAATATAATTATTAAACTTTTCTCTTTTAATTTATTAAAAACATGAATTTTAAAAAGATATTTATTTCTTCAATATTAATTGTATGTTTCTCTTTAGTAAACGCAGAAACTTTAGAATTTGAATGCGAATTACCTCCCGCTACTGCTGATTTTTTAAGCATCAACAAACGCCCTACTCTTGAAACTTATAAACCAACAAAATCTGCGAATATAACATTTTCTCCATCTGGATTTACGGTCGAAGAGGAAGTTGCACTCCGTTATGCTTTAGAAATTTGGGCACATGCTTTGCCTGCATCAGCCTCAATTAATGTCATTGCTGATTTCAATTGTTCTTCTACAACATTAGCTTATAAGGCTTCAACGACTATATTAACATGTGATTCTACTCAAATAAGTTATCCATCATCTCTTTATAATTATCTTTTTGATGCTCCATCATCCGAAATAGATATTACAATTCACTTTAATAGTGATAAATCCATTTGGCATTTTAATATAGATTCGTCAATACCTATCCCAAATGGCAAGTATGATTTTGTTACTCAGGCATTAAGAGCTATTGGTTTTGGATTGGGATTTGGAAGTTCAGTATCAGGAACTACAATTGCTCAAGCATCTCGTTATGATATCCCATACATCTTCGATACTTTTGTTCGGGATGGAAATAACACACGACTATCTTCATTAAAAAGCAAATCAACTGATTTCAGAAATTTCATAAAGAATAATACATATTTTGCTTTTGACAATTATTCAGATTATCAATTACATTCACCATCAACATATAAGAATTACGTTACTCTTAAATATTTTGCTACTGAGGAAACTCCAGACCAAGAAAAAGCATTAATGTATCCAGAAGTCAATGGAAGATGTCATACTATCGGAGAAAAAATAATCGATATTCTTGAAACAATCGGGTGGAAAGAAAAAAATTTAAGGATTATTTGTCACGATATCGATGAAACAGGGATTGTCCCATTAGACCCTTCTAAAGAATTTATTTTTTCTACATACGGATTAAAAATAAACAATACAGAATGGAGATTTGAGATATTAAAAAATGACATGTCAACAGAATTAATCCAATATTCTACTGGCAATAATTTCTCAATATCATTACCCGAAGATTTTAGTCAAAATGATTATCGCACTGCAGAAGGATATATTAAATGCCTTATCTCGGCATCAGGAACTACTGATAGTGGAGAGACAAAGACTGCGTCATGTTCATTATTTGTCGAATTTCGTCCCTCAACCCCAAAGATGTGGCTTATGAATAGCCAACTGATTAATGGCAGATATCAACTCACATTTGGCATCAATGCTTATGGAGCAAATCGTTATAACATTACAGAATACAATCCTGTAATATCTTCAATGACGGATTATGACATTCGACAATCAGGGTTTGCAACTTGGATAAATCCATATATAATCAAAGGCTCTTATTTCTCATTTACAGTCAGAGCTTTTAACGACTACGGTCAATCTGATGAAATTTGTTATGACTTAAACGGAATAGATATCACAAAACCAATTACAGAACCAATAGAACTTCCAATTGCCAATCAAATTGAAACGAATGTTGAAATAGGGAAGTTTCAGTCTCCTGAAATTGTAACTATAAATATTTTTAGTTTGTCTGGACAAAAATTAATTTCTCGTTCTGGAAATTATAACAATATTCAATTGCCAAAAGGCCTTTATATTAAGGAGAATGTTTATAACACAGGGGAAAAATCTATTAACAAAATAACATTTTAATCATGAAAAAGATAATCTTTATTATTGTTGCATTATTAATTGCTCCGTTTATCCATGCACAAAAATATATTAAAGTGTCTATTAACGGAGAGGAAATCGCAATTGACTCTATCCCAACAATATCATATTACGACAATTGTAACTTTTCTCTTGTGGGCGATACTGCTAATGAATCGACTCAATGGGAAACAAGAGTTTGCCTTGATTGTAATTCTGCAACATCGGCTTATCAAATTTACAACCCATTAAAAGGAATGTCATATTCGTTTTGTTTAGAAACTTTAGATAAAACAATTTCTCTTCCTCAAACCAAATCAGAATTATCTTGGAACTCAACCACCGAATATGTCAATGCTTCAATTACGGCTAACACCTCTAAAGGGTGGGTGTATTCTATTCCGGTAAAGTTAAAACTTATTCCGGAGCCCCCTGTAGTGAATTCTTTTGAAGTCTTAGATATTATTTATGCTGAACCAAATGACGATAACGAACTTTTTGGTTGTGAAATAAAAATGACTTGGGACTCACCTGATTTCCCTGTAAAGCCATTAAAAGTAACTACTATCACAACAAACAATTACCATACAGGTATTCGTAATTTTGATGCTCCCGGCTATGGGGAATATTATAACGAAGGGGCCTTTGACCATGATGTAATTGAAATATTTACCGAAAATAGATATGGGAAAAGTGCAATACAACGATTTGAGGTAAAAGATTATGCCGGAGTTGAGAATGTAACAATCAATAGTATCAATAATCCTCTAGCATCTTTTGTAAATGGCAATATTATAATTTCAGGTGTTGAAAATGCTCAACTATATAATCTTTCACTATATTCAATCTCTGGAGTTAATATTAATAATACAATAGCAGAATGTAATATTCACAGCTCTATTATTTGGGACATTGATGATATTGAAAATGGCATATATATCCTATCTGTCTCTAATAATAACAAATCTTATTCTTTTAAAATCTACCAAAACGACTAATCAATGAATTTTTTAAAATTATTTCTCATCGGGGGATTATTTCTCTCGATTGTAGATTTGTTCGCCCAAGAATACTCGTTTACTATAACTTCTAATGGATATTCTGAAGTTGAACTATCACACAACTTGAAGGGAACGTTAACACAACGTGGAACAAATGCTCAAGGAACTGTTATTAATGTGAGGTATGATAACCCATCTAATTGGAATAGTTCTCAAAAAAGAGCAATAGAATATGCAGCACACCTTTGGGAAGAACAACTTTTTGAAGCATATCCAACAATAAAAATTAGAGTAAGGAAAGCAAACATTGGAAATGCAATTGCACAAACAACAACTAAAGATTACAGCAAGACAACTCAAAATTGGTATGAGCGACGAGTGTCAGCAGTAGCAGTAAAAACAATGCAAATCAACAACCCCTCATTTCTTACAAGCTATTTTAACGAGAATTTCAATAATGTTTTTATAAATAATGATGATATTACCATAACATTAAGTAATAATGATGACAGATATTATTGGGGGACAGATGGGAATACCCCATCAGATAAGTATGATGTAGTTACAATCATTTTACGCGAAATTGCAAAAGGATGCGAATTAAAAAATACAATATTCAACAATAATGGTTCTTTTGAACCTTTCTATGGCGATGATGCAACCCTTTTTGACTATTTTATCCCTAACAATGCTAATGGAAACATAAACATTGGTTCTTTTACATTTTATGGACCAACAACATTTCAACAAGGTATTAGTTACTTTTATCTAACCGATGAATCGGCCCAAACTAATGAATGTGGATTTCTTCGTGCAAATCTACCAAAAGGATATTCATGGCACAAAATTGGTAATAATTTGACAAATTTACTACGAAATCAATTTTATCTTTCTAAACAAATCGCGGTTGGAGAACCTACTAATTATTCATCAACCAACACATCTGCAATTCCATATTTAGGAACTGAAATAATGTTAACCAATCAAACAACAATTGAATATAACTTATCTTCAGTAGAAAACTTAACTCCAAAAGCCAACAATTATGATAGTTATATTGAAGTGTATAATGGAGATATCTCAAGCAATTGGTATGGTACAAAGTTAGAATTATTAAAAACCGATGGTACCTATGTAAAAATTGCCGAAAGGTTATCCAATTCTATTGAGGTAAATCCATCTATGGTAGAATATCGCGATGATTGGGCTCGAAATGCTGATGGATATCTTCGTGCTCGCCTCAGATATAGACACGAACCGGGACATGGAAGTGAATATGTTCACTATATATACCTTGATTATTTACCTTTAACTCCAGATTTAGATGTTTCTACATTATATTCTCAATATGATGATATGAGAATGATTATCCCTGAACCTCGCATTACTTTTAACACAATTGGTGCAACATCTTTAGAATTGAGACATGAATGCGAATACGGTACATATATCCGAAATATTGATCCAAATATGGAGTATCTTGATCTTGACTACGTTGACCCTTTTGTTGAAAACACTTTTATTGTAACTGCTATTAACGACAATGGAGAAAAACAAAGTGAAACTATATGTTGGGGTGGTGATGAATTTATTGAATATCTTGAAAATGCTTATAATCTTGAGGTTTCAGCAAAAAATAACATTCTATCTCTATCTATCACCAATAAAAAATTAGACCACTCGTCTATCATTCCTCGTTTAATCTCGCATTATAAGATTGTAAATCTAAATACTTCTCAAACTATTGACGACGGCAAATCCAATGAAAACTTCGTAACTTTTAATACTTATAATTATCAACCAGGGATTTATGGGATTCAAGTATTAGACAATAAAGGTAAAATATATAACTCAAAATTTATAAAAAAATGAACTTTACTTATTCAAAATGAAATCATTAATAATCCTTGGCACTATTTTGCTAGTTCCGTAAATATTGGTTCTAATGCCGACCCTAATAGAGAATCGGGGAATGTAATATTTGATTACAATGCAAATTGTATTATTGATGCGACAGGTGATATTATACTAGGTCATGGTCTAATATTAAATTCTGGTACTTCTCTAACAATCAAAACAAAAGGAAAAATTACTATTGATGGGTGTACTATTAAATCGGGGGCAGCGATAAACCTTGAAGGGCAGAGCATTAATATTGTAAATAACATCAATGCCGAGGAGAACTCTCATTTCAATTTCAATTTAATTCAAGACTAATCATTATGCAACTACGACATTCTAACAGATTGCAATATTTTAACGAGTTAGCAAATTCGGCTCGTGAATATTACATCGATTACCTTAAAAAGCATATTGAAATTTCCGCAAAAACACGAGTGCTCGAAATAGGCTGTGGTGAGGGGGGAAACCTCCTCCCATTTGCGATATTGGGTTGCAAAGTAAAAGGTATTGATATTAGCAAAACTCGCATTGAGCAAGCTCGAGAGTTTTTTGAGTATTATATGCCGCTGGTGATTTTGTTTGCCAAAATTTCATCTCTGCCGAGAAACCACAAACCGAAGATGAACGATTTGATATAATTCTTATTCACGATGTAATAGAGCATATTGAACCAAATTTTAAGCATGAGTTTATCTGCAATATAAAACCATTTCTACGTAAAAATGGTATAATATTTTTCGGTTTTCCGGCTTGGCAAAATCCATTTGGAGGACATCAGCAAATTACACGAGGAATTGCCTCAAAGCTGCCTTTTATTCACCTTCTACCAAATCCTATTTACAGTGGTTTGCTAAAAATGAGCAAAGTCCCT
>JAEIGA010000143.1_pt1 | contig 98158 bp, 152 predicted proteins | sample 9270691 | NCBI WGS metagenome assembly JAEIGA01 (sample SAMN17057246, study PRJNA624740) | gut metagenome | biome: biome; isolation source: fecal sample | host: Bos grunniens | place: China: Xizang | collected 2019 | reverse complement strand
GGACAATCGAATGGGGCTTCTTCCCGGAGGATTTGCGGAAGCTCATGCAGCTTCACCAGGCGGACAAGCACCGGGAGAAGATCGAAGACCTGCTGACCGACTGCAATTTCCATACCTTCTGCGCCTGCCTCAGCGACGGGGACTATGCCGGTGCCGAGAAGGAAATCCGTGAAATGGAAGAGGAGGACTGAACATGACCGCACCTGAATTCGGAGGAACCTTTTTCGACGTTGCTCGCTGCATGGGCGCGAAAATGTACTGGGGCGCTCGCGGCGCGATCCGCTACAACAGCTATACCAAAAAGCGGGACCTGGAAATCTACCCTGACCGGCAGGGCTTCACGGCGGATGATACCACGGACAAGCCTGCTTTCGTGGACTTCATCAACAAGGAACTGATCCCTCACCTGGAAGAAAAAGTCCGGCTGTATTCCACGGAGCGAATCAAGCTGGAAAGCGCGGACGGGAAATTCAAGGCGCTGGCGGAGGACCGCAATTCCGGCGGCTACCTCTACGTCGGGGCCTGGGCCGTGTGAAAGGAGGACACCATGGACGTATTCGACTTCTGTAATCTCTGCACCGACGATACGGTGGAAGTCCGCATCTACGACATGAATCCCGCCGTCGAAAACGAGGTTTTCCGGGGAAGCATGTGGGACGCGGAGCAAAGCGCGTTCTCGGACTACGAAGTTTCCAGCTTCGACCTTGACCCCCGCGACGGCCTGTGCCTGAACATCGACACATCTGAAAGCTGACATGTCATATCGTTATGCAAAAGCGCGGGAATACACCGCGCAATACAAAGGCTCCCTTCTCCCCTGCCCGGTATGCGGAAACGCCGATGTTCAGATCGGCACGGACCGGCTTTCCGGGAAATACATGTGGTCCGTCAACTGTATGACCTGGGCTTGTGAATACACCTGGGACACAAGCCTGAAACGAGCCATCGAGAAATGGAACCTTCTGCCACGAAAAAACGAATTTCAGAAAGGAAAATCTTAAATGGTACTTTCCAAAGAAGCGTTCAAAGAAATCGTGAAGGAACATTCCACCCTGCTGGTCGTGGACGAAGACGCCGTATGTGCCCTGAACTTTGCGGCAGACGTGATCGAGGCGGAGATCAAGGCGCTCCAGAAAAAATGCCCCTACGCCACCAGCACCATCGACCGTCTCGAATCCGCGCTGCACGAGGTCTATGAGCTCGCCCGCGACGCCGACAACGACGAGTTCTCCTAGGAGGGTTGAACATGGAAGATGCCGTTGAAGTCTACGAAACCATTTTGGGGGAAGTCCTATGTGGGCGCTGCGGCGACGTGTGGCCCCACGATCTTACCACCGAGCAGAAATACCACATCATGAATTTCTATAACATGAACCCCTGCCGAATCACTCTCTGCGCCGAGTGGCCGGAGGGCATCGAGCCTGCCTATCCTGCGGCGAGAAAAAATTTCATCAACGGATTCGTTCTGCTGGATTCTCGGAAATAAGAAAGGAGAACAGCCCATGCCCAAAATCACCGACCTTACCACCACAGCCGGAAACGACGAATTCTACCCCACCCCCGACGCACTCATTGAAAAGATGCTGGAAGGGCTGGATTACCGCATGATCGGCTCCGTCCTGGAACCCTCCGCCGGGAAGGGCGACCTCCTCCGCGGCTTTTTTCATCACCGCTGGAAAGCAGAAAGATACGATTCGGGGGAAATCTCTGCGGACCTGTGCGAACTGGACCCCTACCTGCGGCAGATCTGCATATACAACTTTTCGGAGGACAAAAAATCGGAGATTCGCTCGGAACTGAAATCTCTGAACGGCGCGTATTCCAGTCTCACCGAAGAACAGCGGCAGCGGAGGGAGGCTCTGGAAGAACAGCTCCGGGAAATGAAGCCCTATGATTCCGTCCGCGTGGTCCACGACGATTTCCTGACCTACCGCACCGCCAAGCACTATGATCTGATCCTGATGAATCCTCCCTTCTCTCAAGGGGACAAGCACCTGCTGAAAGCCCTTTCCATGCAGGAGCGCGGCGGCGCAATTATCTGCCTGCTCAACGCCGAGACGATCCAGAACCCCTATACCGCGTCCCGTCAGATGCTTCTGCATAAACTTCAGAAGTATGACGCTCAGATCGACTATGTGGAGGACGCCTTTGCCGGTGCCGAGCGCAGCGCCAGGGTGGACGTCGCCATCGTCCGCGTGAACATCCCCCAGCCGGAGGAACACAGCGATATATGGGAGCGCATGAAAAAGGCGGAGGAGGAAAATTCCGTCCCCGACCCGGAGCTGGAGGCTCTGGTGAGCGGCGATTACATAGAACAGGCCATCCAGCTTTACCGGACGGAGGTTGCGGCCACCCTGGAGCTGGCCCGGCAGTATAAGACGCTGGTCCCCTACATGGCGTCCAGCCTGGACAGCGAATCCTATAACGCAAAAGATCCCATCCTGGAGCTTCGCGTGGGGGATAAGGAGTTCACCGTCAACCGCTATCTTCGCACCGTCCGTCTGAAATACTGGACAGCCCTTTTCAACAACAAGAAATTCATCGGTCGCCTGACCTCGAATCTCTGGCGGGATTTTCAGTCCCGTGTGGACAAAATGGCGGACTACGAATTTTCGGCCTTCAATATCCGCCAGGTCGCCCTGGAAATGAACGACGCCATGCGCAAGGGCGTGGAGGATGAAATCCTCAAGCTCTTTGACGAGCTTTCTGCGGAGCATTCCTGGTATCCCGAATGCTCGCAGAACCGGCATTATTACAACGGCTGGGCCACCAACAAGGCCCACAAGATCGGAAAGAAGGTCATCCTTCCCACAAATCTGAAATCCTATTCATGGAGCAAGGACGCCTTTGACCTGTATACCGCCACCAACTACCTGTCCGACATCGAAAAGACCCTGGACTACCTGGACGCAAAGCCCATGAGCGACGGCGCAGCCCTGGACCGCCGCCTCCGCATGGCTTGGGATGATCACCAGACCCGCAACATCCGCCTGCGGTATTTCGACGTGGACATTTTCAAGAAGGGCACCGTCCACATCAAGTTCCTCCCCTCCGCCATGCCCATTGTGGAGCGCCTGAATATCTATGCTTCGCGGAAGAAAAACTGGCTTCCACCCAACTACGGGAAAGCATCCTATTCCAACATGGAAAAAGAAGAAAAGGTAGTTGTGGATTCCTTCCACGGCGACGGGACCGACGGTTCCGGCGCGGAAGCCTACGCGGAGGTGCTTCAGAAAAGCGACTTCTATCTTTCCGAGCCTGTCAAGACCCAGCTTGCCCTTGGCGCATAAAAATTTCCATCCGCCCCTACCAAATCCCCCCGGCGTCGTGTTATGATGTCGGGGGAAAAACATTTTGAACAGAAAGGAAGTAGATATATGACCCTTCTTGACCTTATTCGCAAGCTGCACGCGGACGGCAAGCCCGTCGCCGCCTATGATCTTTTCATCTGTGAAAATTCCCTCATGGAGCCGGAGGAAGCCGTCAGCGTCGGCGACGATGATACCACCGTCCGCATTGTCGATCCCTTCATTCCCCCGCAGTATCTGAGCCTGGGGGATTTCCCATCCTATATCTATGTGGAAGACGCCAAGACCTACCGGAAGCTGACGCATCTGAAGGGGAAGGCCCCGACCCGCTACCCCCGCCTGCTGGTGGCGCTGGCATCTGACCGCAACGCCGGTTTCTATAAGCGGTACAAGGGGAAGCACTGGAAGGATATTCCTCCCATAGAAGTCCAGTGGGCCACGGAAGACAATCTCGTGGATCTCCTGCTGGATAAGGAAGGAAACTTCCGGGAGATGGCCTACGCCGGTTATGAGGGCATCGACGACGCCGTGACCTACTATCCCGTCCGCACCCCCTACGGTACTGTCTTCTCCTGGCAGGGCGACCTCACCCGCGACCCGCTCCCCGATGGTCTCACCCTGATCTCCCGCTGATGCCTCCCCTGAAAGGGGAGGGGGACCGCTCTGCGGTGGAGAGGTAAAATTAAATTTTACCCCGGTTGCATTTCGCAATCCTGAGTTACCTAGATAAGCGCAACGCCTGTCCGGTTTTCCGGACGGGCGATTTTCTTTTCAGAAAGGAGAATCATACATGAATAACATCACCTTTACTGCGTCCCCCATGTCCAAGCCCGACGACCTCAGTCTGAAAGCGTCCCTTGCATGGGACTACTTCTTCGGAAACGGATGCTGGTTCTGCGCAGAAACCGGCGACGGCGGCATCATTGTCGCCGACGAATCCCGCGACCTCAGCAACGCCTTTGTTCTCCCCGACTATTCTTCCCTTCTGGAATGGCTGGAATCTTACTCTGCTGACCACCTGGCGGAAGACCCCGCCGAGTATTTCCGCGCCTGCGGCGTCGTGCCGGACAACCTTCTCTCCGATTCCGTGGTGCAGGCCCTTCTCGCCACCATAAACGCCCCGGTAAAGCCCAACGACGCCTCTGTTTCGGCGGAAGAAAAACCGGAACCGCCGTCCCAGGCTTCCCCTGGGGGAAGCTGTCGCGCAGCGACTGATGCGGCAATCCCGGACGAAGCTGACGAGCAGGGCTACTACGTCACCTTCCAGGTGGACGGGCGATATACCGTTCGTGTGGATGCGAGCGATCTGGAGAGCGCCAAGAAAGAGGCTTCGCTGGACTTTGCGGAGGCGGATTTCGGCGAACTGGAAGCCGTGGATTCTAGTATCATATGGGTGGAAGATGAACCTGGAAACTGCCTGTATGAAGCGTAAAAATTTCCCACACCTATTTCCCCACCGCCCAAAACATGCTATGATATTTCAAAAACAAAAAACCGAAAGGAGCCGCACAATGGACGCACTGATCCAGCAGCACGATGTCAAAACCACAACCTACCTGCACAACGGTTTCCTTGTGGACGTGGTAGAGCGTCCCGACATGATCGAAGCCTGGCTGGGCCACCCGGACTACGGAACGAAACACATGATGTTCGGTCTCTCTCCGGAATCCTTGCGGACGGACGAGCTTGGTCTTATGGATGTTTTCCTGAAGCACACGCTAAACAGTCTCCCGGAATATGAAAAGGATTACGCGGATAAATACTTCGACTGATCCGCAGTCCGTTTTATCGGACACATCATATCTCAGAATGAAAAACCGAAAGGAGCTTACCTATGAGAATAGTTTTTGGTAAAGACACCCCCCGCTACTACGACATCCATGGAGAAGAAATCCACGACGGCGACACCGTTCTTCTGGACGGGCGCGAAAAGAAAGTCTACCTGACCGAGCTGGGCTACCTCGGAACCGATGCCACCAATCCCGCATGGGTGGAATCCGGACGCGCCGCCCCCTGCGAATACGGGGTTTATACTTTCAGCGAAGCCGACGAGCCGGAACTGGTAAGAAAGGAAATCTGATATGACCTACAAATACTTCTGCGGCAACTGCGGCAAACATTTCGCATCCGAAAAACCGGAGCGCGATTCCAAAGGCTACCTCAATGACATCCCCTGCCCGGAGTGCGGCGCGCACGACACCTACCCCGACACCCCTTCCGGCGCGGCAAAGAGCTTCCTTGACCAACTCGACTACGAAGACCGCCTCATCGAGCAGCGGGAAGACACCGACTGACCTCCCCCGTCATTGCGAGGGCGCTTTGCGCCCGTGGCAATCCGTTATCCATCTTACGGAGCAACCCACATCATAGTATAATGCAAACGAATCATTCATTTCGGATTTGAAAAAACGAGCCTTGCCCCACCGGGCGAGGCTCGATTTGTTTTAAGGAGGAAAGGCAGGTGAAATGAAGTGGCAGAGAAATCGTATAAATTTCGCATATATCCAAACAAGGAACAGGAAGTCCTGATTCAGAAAACCTTTGGGTGCGTGAGATTCATTTATAATCACTACCTTGCACGTCACAATACCGCGTACAAAGAAACCGGCAAGGCACCCACGAGATTTCAGAATGACAAGGACATGACACAGCTAAAGGGGAAACTTGAATGGCTGCGAGAACCCGACTCAAGGGCACTTCAAAATGCCTTAAAGGATCTCGACATCGCGTTCAAGATGTTCTTTGGATATCAGAAGAAAAAGAAACTTGGAATCTCATGCCACTATGTTGGTTATCCCAAGTTTAAGCGAAAACACGAAAGTCGCATGAGCTATCGCACCGCGAATTGCAGGAACAACATCAAACTCGTTGGCAACAGAATCCAGCTTCCAAAGCTCGGTCTAGTGAAATGCAAAGTTAGCAAGGAAGTTAAAGGCCGAATCACTTACGTCACAGTGTCGCAAAACCAATCTGGAAAATACTTTGTATCCCTTTCCTGCACCGACGTTGAGATAGAACCATTGAAACCAACAGGCACGGTTGTCGGCGTTGACCTCGGAATCAAATACTTGGCGATCACTTCTGACGGGCAGAAGTTCCTGAACAACAAATACTACTACGCCGCCGAAGAAAAACTACGCAAGCTCCACAGGCAGTTCTCCCGAAAAACAAAGGGGAGCAACCGATGGAACAAGCAGCGTATCAAGTTGGCTAGGCTATATGAACGAGTTGCTTATCAACGCCGTGATGCCATGCAGAAGTTGACGACGGAGTTAGTACGGAACTACGACCTAATCTGCATTGAGGATTTGAACCTCAGCGGAATGATAAAGCATCACAGCTGGGCTAATGCCGTTACGGATGCTTCATTCGCAGAGTTCCGGCGGGAATTGGAATACAAAGCTGATTGGTACGGCAGGAAAATCCAAGTCGTAGACCGCTTATATCCGTCATCTCAGCTTTGCTCCGAGTGTGGCTATCAGAATCGTGCCGTCCGGGATTTATCCGTCAGGTCATGGACTTGCCCGGAGTGTGGAACGCACCACGACAGAGACATCAACGCGGCGACCAATATTCTTCACGAAGGATTGCGGACGCTGACAGCATAACAAGTGAATACATGGTAGGGCGGGTTACGTCCGAACCGATACGCGCAGGGAGATAAGGTAAGTCCTCGCACGGGCAGGCACAAGTCGATGAACTGCGAAGCCCTTGAATACAAGGATTCGTTTTCAACTTCCTTGTCATTACATCGGTCTAAACAAGTAGTAGATTTCTCCGCTTCTTTCTCACTTTGTAATCAATCACTATATAAGAAAGGAAAATGATTATGCCTGATTATCTCCGTGGGCAGATCTACTATGTCGCCCCCAATTATTCCGAGACCGGCTCCGAGATCTGGTCCGGTCGTCCCGCCGTCATCGTCTCTAACGACGAGCTGAACCGCTGCCGGAACTGCGTGGAGGTGGTCTACCTCACCACCCGTCCGAAGCAGGATTCTCCCTGCCACGTCGTCCTCCACGCCACGGGGAAGCAGTCCACCGCCCTGTGCGAGCAGATTTCCACCGTGGACAAGGTGCGCATGACCTACTCTGGCTGCGCCCCCTGCGCCTGCACGAAAAAGGAGCTGGCGGAGATCGACGCGGCGCTGCTGTACTCCCTGGCGCTGGATGCCCCGGCTCCGGTTACGACGCTGGACCTGGACAAGACGCGCCTGCTGGCCGAGCGCGACATCTACAAGCGGATGTATGAAGACCTGCTGGAACGCTTCACCGGCATCGTCTCCGTCGGCGCGTGAAAGGCGGCGGTGAAAAAATGAGCTATATGTTCTGTGAAGACTGCACGGAATCCATTGAGCTTGAAAAGCTGGCAAAGGAAAAGGTCCCGAAGCTCCTGGAAGAACTGAAGCTGTATGTCCACGCTGACAAGGAAATCTCCATAGAGGTCAGCCGCGTCTGGCACGGGATGTATTGGTCGGTGGAAGCAGACCTGCTTTTCGGCGGCGAAGTCGTCCGGCACTACGAAGCCTTTGACCTTCTGGAACTGGAGCTGAACGAGTGGGAGCTTTCCATCCTATGCCGGAACAGAGAGAAAAAAGGAGCGTGAGAAAATGCCTGAATTGAAACCGTGCCCCTTCTGCGGACTTCCCGGCAACGTCCTTCAGCACAAGCTGATCTGCGAATACCTGAATGACCTCTATGCCCGCAAGAACGCCGACTATGGCGACAGCTTCCATCAGGACTTCCTCGAAGAGGGCTGGGCCATGCCCCGCATCCGCCTGTCGGACAAGCTGAACCGCTTCAAGACTCTTTCCCGCGTCGAAGATTCCAAGGTCAAGGACGAATCCCTGCGTGACGCTTTGATCGACCTGGCGAACTACGCCATCATGTCCGTCATGGAGCTGGGCTGGATGACCGACGATGCGGCGAGAGAAAAACCGTCGGATGCCAGCGACTACGGCTTCGTGACGGCGGAGCAGGCCGCAGAGAACATCGCCAAGGCCGCCGCTGCAGCCTTTGGCAACAAGGCGGAGGAAGAAAAACCGGCGGAGACCGATGGCCGGGAATTCGATGCGATGGCTCGCGCCAAAAAAACAGCTGATAGTTTTCTTCGCAAAGCAGTTGACACCCACGTTATTATACCCCATTCCTACGCGGTCATGCGGGACGACGGCGTAATATACTGCGACAGTTGTGATGACCCCCTGCACTGCGATGAAAACGGCGATATGCCCTACATATGCCCGTCTTGCGGAAATATCATCGACTACAGCGATATTGTCATGGAGAAAACTCCGCAGGAGAAAAGCCACGGAAAGACCTTTACATACAACGGAGGATGGCAAAGAAAGGAGGCCCCAAACAATGAATCTTAAGCCCTGCCCCTTCTGCGGAACTGAACCCGTCATGGAGACCTTCACCACGGCGGCGGAGAAAGTCCCCCGCTACCGCATCCGCTGCCCCGGCTGCCGGATCGCATCGGACTGGGACTGGTTCGACCCGGACGAGCTTGCGAAGCTGTGGAACAAACCGAGGAGGGATAACGATGCCTGAGATTCCTGACAACATCGACTACAAAGACCTCACTTCCTTCGCCGCTCAGTTTGCCAAAGACCTGCGTGAATTCTACGCCGTGGATCGTCGAAGGAATGCGCTCACCCGTTCCCTGCTGAATGAATCCGCCGACATCATCGACCGGCTTCTCAAGGAGCAGGAAGAAAGATTCCGAGTGCTGGATGCCACGAAGCTGCTGAAGCGTCAGACCTTTCGGGTCGCCGATGGGAACGCCCATCTGCGCACCAGCAACGAGGTAGGCTGGCTCGACCCCGTGACCCGGCTGGCCCTTCTGGAAGACATCGTGGAAGAAGCAAGGAGGTAAACAATGAGCATACTGATTAAGGAACTTCATCTTCCAACGGAACGCCTCTACCCGCTGCACTTGACAATCTATTCTGATGGCTCTGTCTTCTGCGGTCACGGGATTGGAAAGCGCAGCTACGAAGCCGTTGAAGTCCCCGTTCCTCACGGGAGGCTGGTAGACCTGGACGTGCTGGAGGCTCACGGAGATTGCCTGTCCAAGCTCTGCGTTGATTATGATGCTCCTCCGGGCCACAGGGTTTGGCGCGAGTGCGTCCCGTTCGACGATATCCCAACAATAATTCCAGCAGAGGAGGAAACGCCATGACCCTTTACGAGAAGATTAAAAACAAATCCCCCGAAGAACTGGCGGAGATGTTCGCCGCCCGCGAGATCGCCTTGACGGACATCATCTTCCGCCAGGTCGAAAGAATCCTGCGTGAAAAGCGAGGAATCAGAATCGACTTCACCAAGCATTTCAAGCCGGACCTTCTCGCCACGAAAAAGGATGTCTTGGACTGGCTGAACACGGAGGTGCCCGATGCCGAAGCGTGACTTTTCCCTCGGCCGTCAGTCGAAGAAGCGCGACCCGGAACAGCTATACAACACCCTGTGCGGGATGTACCCGCAGTACATGGCGGAAGAATACTTCAAGAAGCTGATGGGCTACGCGCCCCCGCAAGAGTGGCGCAGACCAGAACCCACGCTGCATATCTTTTCGGAGGAGGAAAAAGGAGGGCGTGACCAATGACTTATTTGGGTCCGTTGTCGGACTTGGTATCAATAGCAGGCAAATATTTCATAGGATACCTCGTTGGTTCGATTGCCGCTATTCTGATTATCAGACCGAAAAAAATCTATACTGAGGGCTTTGACGATGGGCGGGAAGCGTCTCGAACAGGCGGCAAAAACGGGCCAGATAAAGTGGTAACTTTCTGCAAGGACTCCCAAAGGAATCTTTATCAGGCGGAGATAACCGGGAAACGAGAACGCACGAAACCGGCGCACGAATTAACCCGCATTTTTCACGGCCCCGGATATACTGTCAAGGCTCGGCCGCAGAGTTGCTTCTTTTGCGACCATCTGACGGACATCATTTACGATTATACAAATGGTCCTTACGGGTTTGCGTGTGATCTGGATGGTGACATCGAAACTGGAATGCGCGGCTTATGCCGAAACTTTTCGGAGGAGGAAAATCATGGAACGACTGACTGACGCTTCCACGCATGAAGCGCGGAATGATGTAACGATACGCGAAGTGCTCGCACACCTCGCCGCCTACGAGGACGCTGTTGAGAAGGGTCATCTCGTCAGTTGCCCCTGCAAGGTTGGCGACATGGCATACTACATTCGCGGCACGACGATTTACGGAGACACCGTTGAGCGCATCGTCATTGACGGCCTCGACAATCAGATCATCCTGAATGCAAACCGCGCCTACCTTTTCTGTGACGTGGGGAGCAATCTGTTCTTCTCCTACGCCGAAGCGGAGGCGGCCCTCAAAAAACGGAAGGGAGAGTATGAAATATGAAGCAAGAAGAAAGCGCCGGAATGAAGCTGGCAAAGGAAATCATCCGTCTCAGCCGCGACCTCAAGGACTGCCGCAACGAACTGTGCCTGAAGTGCGGCAACTACAAGCTCGCCCACAAGGGAGCCTGCGACGGCTGCCGCTGGAAGGACATGGGGGACTGAGCCATGCCCAAATCCAAAAAAGCGAAGCACGGTTCCGGCAAGCCCCACAAGCCGAAGCCCCTGACCTACGACCCGGTTTACACCGACGGTCTCACGGACAATCTCCGCAACGCCCTGAAAGCGAAGCTGACCCTCAAGGAGCTGATCGACCTGGAACTCCAGCTCCGCAAGGCCGTGGAGCAGACCGCCCGCCGCGCCACCTTCGACACCCACAAGACCACCTGGGCCGTCGTCCTCCGCGTCCTCCATGACCGCTTCGGCTTCGAGGCGGAGGATAAAAAACGGCTTTACGAAGCCAGCCTGGAATACCTGAAAGACATCCGGGACAAACGCATCACGCTCCAGGAAATGCTGGACACCCTCTACAATGAAGATGGTATCTCGCTCTCCTGGTCAGACGAGGAGGATTTATAATGGGAGAAATCAAAAACGCAAGAATCGAAAGCGCGTCTATCACGATGGAAGACCACGGCTGCCTGACTTGGTGGCTGTCTCTCGACGGCGGCGGCTGGGGTGTCAACATCGGCGGCTACTGCATCGGCCACGGCTACCTTGGCGCGGAACACTTTGACGGCAGTGCTAAGGGCATGGAAAGTATCGCCCGCGTCATGGACACCGTAGGTGTCTCCCGCTGGGAGGACCTGCCCGGAAAATATGTCCGCGTCGCAGACGTGGGCTGGGGAACTACCATCACAAAATTTGGAAACATCCTGCAAGACAAGTGGTTCGACTGCCGGGAATTTTTCTCAAAGAAGGAGGAACAGACATGCTCATAAAACTGACGGAAGGGTTGGATAATGAAGTCCTGTATGTGAATCATTCCGCCGTTTCCAGCCTGCTTCCGGCTGAAAGCTACATGAAGGAAAAATACGGGGCGAATACCCGCGTCTACATCACCGGAGAAGCTCAGCCGTTTTACGTCAAGGAAACCATAGAGGAAGTCGCATCCTCCATCCGGGATGCCGACTGGGAGGGACGGCAAATTACCGTCTATCAAGGTAGCTGAAAAATAAATCCGCCGGGCCGCTTCCATTCCCCCGGCGGATTTGATATTCTTTACCTGCATGAAATTCCGCATTACATGAACATACACAATAACGAAAAGGAGAAATCACATGACAATTAACAACGGCTGGATATCCGTACTCGATACCGAACACCGCCCCGAATCCGGGGAAGAAATCCTCACCCTGTCCTATGTCGGGGACGAGCCGGATTCTCCCGACCCTTTTGCCGATCCCCTCGACCGCTCCTATTGCCTCTGCACCTACTTCTACCCCGGCGATCAGGAATGGAACGAAGTCCCCGGCGACCCCTCTAAGCTTATCTCCACGAGGGAGGAGGAAATTACTTTCGACGAGGAGGGCTTCTATGTCAACGAGCCGGTGGGTCCCCGCAACGCCTTGACCTGGCGGCGCATCAAGACGGTGGACGAAACCAGATGGGGCATCGCGTGCTGGAAACACCTGGACTACCCCACCGGCGAATAACCCCGCCTCAGCCTCCCCTAACAGGGGAGGGGGACCGGCGCAGCCGGTGGAGAGGTCATCCCCCGTCCCCGAACATTCCAACCGTACTTCCAATCATTCATTGCGGAAATGAAAAAACGAAAGGAGAAATACCAATGAGTAAAGTTTTGAAAGTCCTCGCTACCATCATCCTCTGCCTTGGTCTGATTGGCTCTGTCGTGCTTGCCTTCAACCTCGGCTACGACTACCCTTATTCCTTTATGAAGGAAATGAATGTCCCCCGTTTCTTCGGTATTCTCGTCGGCGGTCTGCTGACCACCGCAATTACTTCCGGCTTCTTATTTTTCTGCGGCAACGTCCTGGACAAGCTGGACGAAATACTCTCCTTCCTGAAGAACAAAAAGGATTGAATTCGAGCCTCAAAAAACGAAAGGAGCCTCGCTATGAAAGTCCGCCCCGTTAAACTCTCTCCTTCCGAACCCAAATCCCTTCCCCGCAAAATCGTCACCGTGACTCTCTCCCTTGAACCAATCGAGGGTGCTTACGATTCCGACGACCTGATTGCTTCTGACATCGAGCAGGAGCTGAGCTGCTGCTGGCATAGTTTCGATGTACTGAGCATCGAAATCGAGGACGAGAAAGGAGCCAACCATGCCGAATAATTCCGCCATGGACGTACCTTGGTGGCACAAGATGTTCACCGCGGAAGAACTATCGAACAGCGGTGGAGTTCCTCCAGTTATAATGGAAATAATTGCGGAGGGTCGCCTCCTCGGAGAGAACGCAGAAACTATTCGCCGTCGAATCGACGCTTACCACTTTGAAGAAGAGTGGGAAAATGAGGTTAAACCCAAGTATTCAAAGGATGTTTCCGCTTGGTGCGATGATGATGAAACATTCTGCGTCCTCATATGTAACGATAAAACACGTTTTAATCAGATCTGTCGTTGCGTTAAATGCGGTGGGGATAACCCCCCTGATCGAGCATACAACTTTTGTCCTTGGTGCGGTCGAAAGATGTTTTTGTTCGACGATCTGAAAAGGAAAAAGAAAAACCAGGCTGGAAAGGAGAATGGTCAATGAACTACACACGCGCCGCCGCCGCGTTCATCAATTACTGCCGCGCTTCCGGGCAGACCGCCGACACCGTTTCCAACCACGAGCGCAACCTGCGCTACTTTGCCGAGGCCGTCGCCATGCCGGACGCCGACGGGGAGATCACCGTCGCCCACATCGACGAATACAAATCCCTGCTCCACCTGCGGGGTCTGAAGCAGTCCACCGTCCGCGCCTACCTCGAATCCCTATGCCTGTTCTTCGCGTGGGCAACCGAGCGGAAATACTGCGCGGAGAATCCCTGCACCCCCTCCGCCGTCAAGACCAAGGTGCCGCCCCCGGCCCCGTACAATCACCTTCTCACCCGCGAAGAAATGGCCGCGCTTCTCTCCCCCGTCTGTCCCAAGGGCTGCACGAGGAAGCTGTTCAAGCGCAACCACGCCATCGTCACCGTGCTTCTCACTTCGGGTCTCAGAAATTCGGAACTCCGGGAGCTGCGCGTCTCCGACCTAATCCCGGCTGAGAACCGCCTCGTCGTCCGCTGCGGCAAGGGCGGCAAGACCCGCTCCGCACCCTACCCTCCGGCGGCACAGGAAGCGGTGGCGCTCTGGCTGTCCGACCCTCTCAGGCCGTCTACGCTGCCCTCTGACGCATTTCTTTTCGGGAAAGGTACGGACACCGCCTCATGGCAGATGTTCTCCCGCACCGAGCTGAGCACGATGGTGGAGCGTTTCACCAAGACGGTGCTGGGAAAAGAGTCCGGCATCCGCACCCACGCCCTACGCCACGCCAACGCCTCCTACCTGTGGGACAGCGGTATGAGGGAGGACGACATTCAGGAACTCTTGGGTCACAGTTCCGTTGGCACCACGGCCCGCTACCTCGACCGCCTCCGCCCCACCGCCCCGACCGACCATGCCGCCGACGCTTTCTCCGCCCTCCGCACCGCCGTCTAATAGCCTCCCCTGAAAGGGGAGGGGGACCACGAAGTGGTGGAGAGGTTATCCCCGCACTTCGCTCCTTAAAAAACCGCAAAGGGACTGGACGCCTTACCGCGCCCGGTCCCCTTTATTTTTTGTCGCTTGATATATAGCTTGCTATGATGTTCGTCTTATCCCGTTACCGCTACCGGATTCGGCATCTTACCCAAGGCTCAAACCGGCACCCATACTCCCCCTGTTTTGTAGTATTGCCTATCTGCCGTATAAGGAGGTTCTCCAGTGCCAATCAACACATCTACATTGTAATATGACTGACTTTCGCTTGTTCCTGGGAATGACCCATACCTTCCTTGAACATAAGACAGCTTATTGGTTGCCAGAGATGGCCTATATTGCGAGTAGTAAAAAGTATTGCTGTTTCCAAGTACCATAATAATATAGCTTTGGTTTACTGTTAGAGGAATTGGGTTGTCGAAGGAAATGCTTACCCAAATACCATTTTCAAGGCCAATGCTTTTTTCTGCCAGAACCGTGCCATCAGGTAGCCCAAATTTGATTGTTGCCGTGTAACTGCTCCTGGCTTTTGCTCTGGCACCTACGATAGTTACGGAATCGTTTGCAGTAAATTCCCAACCCGTAGCGGCAGATGATGCATTCGTTGTTGCTTCACCGGATAATGCAGGCGTTCCTTTTGCAAGGTGAAAATAATAATCCCCGTCTTCCCCGACAGACGCGCTCGGAGCGTCAAGAGAGGCCCATGCGTTACCCCCGCCCCCACCGCCGGAACCGCCTATCATGATTGGATTGCCATAGATGCTCATTGTCCTACCTCCGTTACCGTTACTTGAATCGTCATTGCCGCGCTGGGCGGCGTACCTACCGCATAAGCTGTCAGCGTCCCGCTGTTGTTAACTATCGTCAACGCCTGTGTCCCCGCCGATATCAGGGTGCTTATCTGCGCCGGACTGGGCTGGATCTCCACCCGGCTCCCGGCCGTCACCGCCGGACCCGTCACCGTCACCGTCTGCGAGTAGGGGCTGGCCGCCCCCGTCCACGTCGCAGACAGCGTAATGCTCCCGACCTTCACCTTCTGCGCCGCCACGTCGTCGCCCAGCGCCGCCACCGCGACGTTCGTGCCGACGGTGATGGTGTCCCCCTGCGCGATAGGCGCGGTCACGCGATAAAGAATGCCGGACTGGAACAGGTATTTGCCGACGGCATAGGCTTGCGAGGCGGTGGTGCTGCTTTCCGTCGGCGCGATGACGGCGGAGCTTGCCGCCCCCGTCTGCGCTGCGGTGACGTGGTGGGGATTCCCTTGGTCTTGCTCGTGGTCTGCCAGGTCCTCCGCCGCGTAAGCCCGCGTCCAGTGCGCCGCCGTCCAATCTTCCCCGGCAATATCCGTATTCGCCCGGTAAAGATACCCGTCGTGGATGCAGTAATCTCCTTCGGAATAGCCCGTATTGTCTGCGTAATCCTGGGCGAGGTTCCCAGCGCCGTCCTCCGGCACCCACACGTTGGCTTCCTCCGCCGCCGTCAGGAGCTTCCATACCGTCGGGGGGCTGGTGCTCATGTCGGCGTACCGCTGCCCTACTGCGCCGCCCGTATACTGCGTGGGAGGCCCGCTCCCCGTCAGCACCTGGCTTGCCTGTATCGTCCCGGACATCGCCAGCAGCTCCGTGTCGTTGATGGCCGGGGCCACGTCGTTCACCCACACAGGGGCGACGTAGTTTCCGTTGTAGATAGGCATGTATTCTCCCGCTTTCTTCTATCGGATGTGTTTCCCCGTCCTTGCCTCCCCTGAAAGGGGAGATTCCGCGCGAGGGGACCCGCCGCGCAGCGGTGGGCGTGCGCTTCCGCTGGGACCGGCGCAGCCGGTGGAGAGGTTATTTCAAATCGTCTTCTCCGCGAATCAACCTGAGAATCAGCTTGAAGAATCGGAAAAGTATCACGCAGATTTCCGCCCGCGTCACGCCCTGGTTCGGTTTGAAAGAACCGTCCGGGAATCCCTTGACCAGCTCGTTGTCCTTCGCCCAGCGTATCTCCGTCTGCGCCCAGTGCCCGGTCACGTCGTCAATGATCTCCGTTTCTTCCGGCTTGTACTGCGGACGGCAGACCCCCACCACGTTCCGAACGGAGCGCAGCTTGAGGGCGACGCAGCCGCCGTTATCCTGTGACCCTTCTTCACCGGGCGACGTGTTCCCTTCTATGCAGTACCATGTCCCGGCCAGCGGCCCTTTTTCGACGACCAGGCCGCAATGCTCCGTGTCCAGCTCGCCGTTTACTTTCTTCCCGGAGAAGTTCAATATCCAAATGTCTCCGACTTGAGTGGCCTGCTTGTCTGCCGTCAGTCCCTGCTCCCGATACCATCGCAGGAGCGTCCGGCAGCTTGCAGTCCGGCCCCCGCCGAAGAAACTCATTCGTTCTCCTGCCTCTTGGAAAATCCACCATTGCAGTACCACGCACCAGGGGTATGCACTGCCCGATACAGGCTTGCCGTAATAGGCGGTGTTGTACTTGACGTTATTGCTGCCGGGTGGATTCTCCGTCACGCCCAGCTCCAGCTTGGCGATCTCCAACACTTTACTCAGGCTCATTGGTCTGCGCCTCCGGGTCAGTCAGATCGGCTATCCTGCCGATGCTCCGTTTCTCCACGACAAATCCGTCTGCCGTCATGCACAGCACCGTCTGAAGCTGTCTGTCATCCCTTTTGCACATAGCACCGAAGCACTCGGACGCATCACCGATTGCTCTGCGCTGGGCCTTGTCAATGTCATCCCCGTAATTGTGGGAATCAAAGGTCTTGGGGTAGCCGCTGAGATTGGCAAAACTGCCGTTTGCGTCCACAACATAAGCGTTTACAATGAAAACCTGTCTTTGCATATTTATCCTCCTTACAATACGGACAGAACGATATTTGCGTAAACTACCCTGTTCGTTTTACTGGCAGCAGAACCAGACCTGTTTATGAGCGTCAATTTGTTGTTGTTATACTGCAATCTCAAAAGTATGTCAGACTGCTGAGCTGCTGTGAAGGACGAAAAAGCCGGAGCGTTAGCAAATACAGTCAGCACGCTGCCGACCCCCATTTCCGATGCGACATCTGTGCAGATGTCCACCTGACTAAGATTTGCCAAATCAGAGTTCAATGTGATCGCAACATACACTACCAGAATGTTTCCATATCGGATGAATCCGTTTCGCTCCGGGGCATTGGAAACAGCACTGGCGTTTGTCGGTGTCCACGCCCCGGAAGAATAAGCTGTGGCATATGCAGCTTTACAGTTTCCCCCGGAGCCGCTGTTGATTGGAGTTCCTGCCGGTATCGCAGACGTGGCTTGAACAAGCGATCCGTTCCAGCAGAAGTATTCCCCCACGGCATGGTTTCTGCTTGCGGTGGTTCCTGTTTCGACATAGGCAAGCTGGGCGGGGGTGGCGTAATCCGTTCCTGCCGTCAACGGTGCTTGATAGTCCGTCCCCGGTGTTGCAGCAGATACGCCCCCAGCGCCGTCACCCTTCAGGATGCCGTTTGCAATGATTGTGGGTTGCGCTCCCACATCAGAAGCGTTGAGGGTGATATCGTTATTCAGCGCCTTGCTGTTGACCGTTCTTGTCTGCGGCACAAAGAGGTTTGCCAACCCCTGACGGACGGCAAGGACAAAATTCGCCACTGTGAATCTGACGTTGCCCCCGGCATGGAGGCCAACCACTACGTCGTCATTCTCAGGCGTTGCGCTTGGAAACTGTGACCATTTTTTGTCTGCCATTTCGTCACCTACTCTGTTACCATATAGTCCCCGGATTCTGTAATCATACGGTCTTCGTCTTCTGTAATCATATATTCTCCGCTGGGGACGGGCGGTGCTGCGCTTTGCGGCGCTCGTCCCAGCCTCAAGCCCGTCTGCAAACCGGCCATAAAGCTCTCGATATCGTAGTCCATCAAATCAGCCTCACGTTCGCTGCCTGAAGCATGGCAATTATTGTTTCAGGCGGTGCCGGTAAATCCCATTGGGGATACCCGGTAACATACCCTGTTGCGTCAAAGTGCGGGAGGTCGGTATCAATGGATGTGCCGCCGCCATACCGAGAGTTTTGACCGAATGACGTATAATACCAGGTCAATCCCAGATATGAGCATGTCCCTTTTACGGATGTCCACCAGCCGTTTTCCGTGTTGAGGTATAGCGTCATGTATTCCGGATTTGTGGATATCAGGAATATCCCAACCCAGTCACTTCCGTACCCCGGCGTCGTACCGTTGGTAAAGTAAACGCCAACGCACTGCCCGTAGTTCAGCTTGATGTACGGAGTTCTGGTGCTGTGTTCGGCAGTTCCCAAGATTCCGGGGTCAAATACCAGCCATTCAGCGTCCGCCGTCCACCCGGTCGCGCCTCCCTGCGGCAGCGGGTAAGGCGGCTTCCACATCGCTCTCCCTGCGGCCAACCCAGCGAGGAAACTTCTCTGGTCGTAAGGCATTACCAGACCACCACCGTCTCATGCCCGTCACCGTCCGTGATCTTGACGGGTCTTCCCTGCGCGTCGAAGTCCACCAAAAAGGCGTGGCTGCTTCCTCCGTCAACGGTTTCCTCAAAAAATCCCAAGTTCCAGTTGGAAAAATCAAGCCTCGTTGGTTTTCGCAGGCCGTATAAATCCATATATCCTGCGCCGTTCGCATGGATGCCGGTGTCGGGAAACGACGCGGCATCCCCGGACGAATAGGAGTATTCCGACTTCACCTCGTCGGAATACGTGTAGGTATATACCGGCCACTGCGTGATGGTCGTCGTCGAGTATACCCTGTCCCCATTTGTGTCAATCGGGGTTCCGTCCGTCATATGTGCCGTCGGCTCCCGCTCCCAGTAAAGGCTTTGCCCGTATCGGTTTTGGACATGCACCGGGGTTTGGGAAGTAACGGTTCCGACCACGAACTGTATCTTTCCGTTTTCTATCTTCAGGTAAACGTCGTCCGTCGTGTCCTGCAAAAAGTATTTTTTTACTCTGGTCTCGGTACTCAGACTGTCAACGGTGATTTGCGCAATGTATCCCAACAGGTCGATCTCTGCGTCGCCGCCTCCGCCCCCGCCGAGGCCGTTCAGGTCGGTAGTGCAGAGGATAAAGGCGTTGCTCATGTCTCCCAGTGAAACGACCAGGACCTGATCTCCTGCCTGGGCAGTCTGCCCCAGCGCAGGAGGGCACCGCAGCGTCATGGAGACTGTATCGAAAGGACGGCGCACCGTCAGGGTGCCGTCTCCGTTGTTGGTGATGACCGTGGCCTTGTATCCGTCAAGAGAGTGACTAAGCAGGTCGTCGCTGACTCTTTGCTTGAAATACCGTTCCCAAAGCTGTTTTGCCAGCTCGTGCATAGCTTCAGCGTCGCTCATGGCTTCCTCGCCGACCGCCATATTTCACCCTCCTTCCAATACAATTTGACATTTTCATCCAAAGCCTCCCCTGAAAGGGGAGGTGCCCCGCAGGGGCGGAGAGGTTCTACCCACGTCCCACGCATGGCATTTTTTCCGGCCTTTACACCGTTTCCGTTACGGTACAGGCTATCGTCATTGCCGTACTGGGCTGTGCGCCAACAGCCCATGCCGTCAGCGTTCCTCCGTTGTTCTCTATCAACAGGCTGATTACCCCGTCCTCAGCAAGCTGGCTGAGCTGCGCCGCTGTGGGCGTGAGGTCTATCTTGCTCTTTCCCGTTACCGTCGCCCCGGCGAGAGTGGCTGTTTGCGAATACGGGTCTTCTCCCGTCCAAACCGCACTCAGCGCAATGCTCCCCGTCTTCGGGCTGAGTTCCGCAATGCCGTCTCCCAGCACCGCAGGCTCTGATTTCTTCTGGGTAGATGTCCCGCTTATGAAATTGAACAAATCGCTTTCGGTCCCGGAGAACATTCTTGCGTTTGCCGGTCTCCTTACGAGAGTTTGAAGATCAGGGTAATATATCTGCGGAAACATTAAATAGTAGTATTCGCCTGCTTTGATTCCGCGATTGACCGTCCCATGCCAAATGGCATTTAGTCCCGTTGTGTTCGTCTTTTCATAGTATGTTACCGTACTGAGATTAGCATTTGGAAAGTCGTTCACGTCAGTGGAGTAATATACCATCGCGGATTGTGTTGAGGATGCGTCCTGTATCCATGCGTAAAAGTATTTGGCATGGCTTTCGATCATTACCGTGCTTTGGTGTCCGGTTGTTCTATATGTCGTAAGCTGGAATCCGCTCTGTGTCACCTGAGCGTCCGGCTCGTTGCTGTCAAACAATTCTGCCTCGTACCAGGTATCAAGCTCATAGACGCTTACTGTGTCCGGCGTCCTCGGCCCGAACAGATCCCCGCCCTGCTCCACATCTTCCTTCAGCTCATAGAGCTGCCCTTCGTAGATGAAGTATTCCCCGGCGCAGTAGTCCCTTACTGCCGCAGTGGTAGCCTGCACCGTCGCCAGCACCGTCGGGGAGATTGCCCCGGTCTGCGCCGCCGTGACGTTGTGCGGGTTTTCTTCGTCGGCAACATGTGCGCCGAGGTCTTCGGCGTACCGTGCCCGCTCCCATTTGCTTCCGTCCCATGCGCCGCCGGTCGCGTCCAGTGCTTTCCAAAGCTTCCCCTCGTGGATGCAGAAATCCCCGGCGGCGTAGCTGCCTCCGGTGCTGTAAGGACGCGCCGTGTTCCTATTGGGGTCCGCTTCCTGCTTCCAGACTGGAGGCTGGTTCGCCATTGCCTGAAGAGCTTGGCTGCGTCCGTTGAATTGTGGAGCTATGACTTCCGTTTGATTGAGAGCTATACTCGGAAATTTCAATGCTCCAAAATAAAGCCCCGTAGCGGGGTCACGGGTCTGAACCGCAAGAGAATATAATCCGTATGATCCCCCCGCTGTTATATATGCCCATCCTGCATCTGTAGTGGTGGCAAATACCAGGGTCAATTCTTCTTGGGATGTATCGACCGTTACCGTCGTGTTGTGGGAATCATCAGAACCCGCTCTGACTTCCGTCTGTTGCTCCCCATAACGGGCAATCAAGTATCCTCCCGATTCTACTGCCGTCTGCGTCTGTAGCCTCGGTATCGGCTGCCCTGGAAAAGCAAGTGCAGTCACCTCGTATATCGTCGCCGGTGTTGTGCTGATATCCGCGTACCTCTGCCCGACTTTCCCCGGTGTGGAGGAGGTGGGCGCACCGCTGCCGACGAGTATCTGGCTTCCCTCCAGCGTCTCGGACATGGCGTTGAGTTCGTCATCATTGATGGGCGGCGCTGCGTTGTCTATCCATGCAGGCGTCACATAGTTGTTGTTCGCCAGCGGCATCCCGCCGCCCCCTTTCTCCGTCCCCCGTCATTGCGAGGGCGCTTTGCGCCCGTGGCAATCCGTAACCCCGTCCAAGTTTCTCCCCTTACAGGAACTTGTGCTCCCTCGCGCATTCGTCGTACACCTTGCGTATGATCTCCGAACTGCGAAGCGTCAGTTCGTTCTTGAATTTCGGGTGGTCTGCGCAGTATTGGTCATATGCGGTGATGTCCTGCAAGCACTGCTCGAAATTCCCCTGCGTGTGCAGGTGCTTCGGCTCGTTTATCAGCTCGTCGGCAAAGCGCAGTATCCTCGTCCGGCACTGGACGGCGTAACGCTCGTCGTCGGCGGCGATGTGGTCTTTCAGTTCCTGCTTCACGTCGGAAAGACTGTCCAGTATCTGCTTCAGCTTTCCCTTCTTTTCGTCCCGCTTTGCCCATATCCGGTTGATGACAAGCGTGATGATGCCGAAGAATCCGCCGATAATCGCCGCCATGACCCCCGCCGTTTGCAGCAGGGAAGCAAAGGTTATGGTCTCACTCGCCGCGTTCTCCATCATCCGCGTCCTCCGTCTTCTTCTTTTTCCTCGTAGTTTTTTTCTTCGGCACCGGCTTTTCACTGGTGTCGTCCGTCGGCGCGTCCGGAAGTTCCCGCACCTCCGCGATGCTGCCGCTCAGCTTCCGAACCCGGTCTTCTCCGGTCAGCCAATACTTTCCCGCCTCTCCCGTGACTGCACGGGTGCTTCCGTCTTTGAAAACGATAATCTTCATAGTATGATTCAATCTCCTTCTTCTGGATTTTTGGTGCCATATTTCATAGCCTCCCCTGAAAGGGGAGGGGGACCACCGAAGGTGGTGGAGAGGTCGTCCCCGTTCCTCAAACCGAAAGCTCGCCTTTCGGTTTGAAAAGGACGTTCCGGCGGAATCTTCCGGTTGCTGCCGCTCGCGGCGGCAATCGGTATTCAGCCGGATAAGGACGCGGGCCAATCCGTTACCGTTGCGATGGGAAGGTCTGCCGTGGAGACGGCGCTTATCGTCATGGCTCCGTTGTAAGCCAGAGGCCGCGTATATCCCTGGATCAGGTGCCGCTCGATGGGGCTTCCCGGCTTGTCCGTCCGCACGATCTCCACCAGGCAGTTGAGGTCTATGTGCATCATCTGTATACAGCTTGCGCTCACCGCCTTTTGGAGCACGCTGGACCGCTTCAGCTTCCATTCCGCCAGGTCCCGGCATTGGGTCGTGGTGGCATATCCGCTGGCGCTCTCGTACTTCGTCTTCCGCCCGATGATGTTGACGTTGGTATCGCTCCGGGGGTCGTAGTTCGTGGCTCTGCCTCCCGGCTGGGTGTAGTCGTCGAGCTGTTCGCCCACAACGATATAGTCGTTGTAAACGTCCTCTTTCTTGACCGTATACGCCATGCCAAGGAGCTGTGTTTCCTCCGGCGTGAAACGCCACAGCACCGGCTTGTTCGTGTCAAGGATATCGTCCTGGCTGGGGTCGATCCTGAGCCGCCCGGTGTTGTCGTAGCCCACCCATGCGTTCACCATGCCTGCCAGTCCGAGGATGACCTGCGCTTTTGTCCCGCCGTCTCCGCCCACTGTCAGGGTATAGGGGCTGTCCGTCATGTCGGCTACGGTGCCGTCTGTCAGGGTCTGCGTCTTGCCGTTGTAGTATTCCGTGTATACCGGGGGCACGTTGTCCACGGGACGCCCGTTCCCCCTGTCTTCCGTCAGCAGCGCGGTGATAGGCTCAAAAATGTTCGTTCCGACGGCGACTTCGTAAGTCCCTTCCAGATTGCCTCCCAAAGTCCCGTCCAGTTCCGCCCACTTGTCCAGAAGCCGATAGGTCACGGTCTTGTTCTTCGGGTCTACCTTTTCCTGGGGGTTGTCTATGACGAATACCCCCGTCTGCCGGTAGTATTCGCTGCCGTCGGATAGGATGAGTCCTTCGTCCAGCGCCACTTCCTGCCCGAACCATACCTTGTTGACGGCGGTCTCAAAGGCAAGGTCTGCGTTGTCCAGCGTCACCGTGGCGCTCATCCTCTGCCCGTTCTGGAGGTTGGCGGTCACGTTGCCGCTGGCGATGAAAGCGCGGCTGCGCTCGTTGCGGGGGTTATTGTCCAGCGCATAGGCCGTCGTTCCGTTGGGGTTCAGAAAACGCAGGCGGCACAGCTTCACGAACGGAGTGCGAAGCTGCTTCAGATAATCCGTCTGGCGGTCGATGGTGTTCATGTCCCGCCCTATCAGCACGTAAAGGACGGCGGCGTTCGAGTCGTAGTATCCGCTTCCGGGGATAGCGGCCACCAGTGAGTAAACGTAGGTCTGCCCCGTGGTAAGCCCCGTGTCGCTGTAGGTTTTCCCGCTTCCCTGATAGATGGTGACGCCATCCCGCTTCAGGGTGAAGGTCACGGTCGCCCCGTAATTCCGCAGCGTCCAGTTCAGCACGACGCTGGTGGGCGTCTGGCTTGCTTCGATCAGGTCGGGGGTGTCTATCTGCGGCTGTGTGTTGACGGTGATGGACGCCCCGGTACTGTCGTAGTAGCCGCTGGCCTTGGAGTAAATGGTATAGCGGTACGTGGCACCGCTGGCTGTCCCCGTGTTTGCGAAGCTGGTGCTTCCCGTGCTTCCTACCTTTGTCCCGTCCCGGTAAACGTCGTAGCTGGTCGCGTTCGCCGCCGCCGTCCACGTCAGGGTGACGCGCCCCACCGCCTGCGTGTAGCGTATATTCGTCACGTTTGGAAGCTGGGGCTTGTTCCCCGTGGTGATGCTGGCTGGGTCGCTGTCCCACCGCCCGCTCGCCTTTGCCGTAATGGCGTAGGTGGCGCTGACGCCCGCCCCCGCTGCGTAGTCCGTATACTTCGGGCTGCTGACCGTTCCTATGCTGACGCCGTTTCTTGTGATTGCATAGCTCGTCGCGCCGCTCACCGCGTTCCATGTGATCGTGGTGGCGTTGGCGGCATAGCTTGCCCTAAGATTGGTGGGCGTCGCCAGTTTTTCCTGAGAGGTAAAGTTGACGACCGTCGGTTCGCTTTCGGCATAGCTGTCGGAGTAAGCGGCTATCTTCCGCGTATAGCTTGCCCCGTCCGTTATCCCGGTTTCCGTATACGGAGAGGAGGCTATCGTAGACAGAAGACGGTTGTTCCCGTCGTATACCTTGTAGGCCGTCGCGCCCGTCACGGAGGTAAAGGCGATGCGTACCGTTCCCTCCGCCGGGTAAGTAATGCCCGTTACGCTAGGACTGTCCAGCATTCCCTGAATGACCGTGATGCGGATATAGCCTCCGCCCAAGTGTCCGTTTTCCGCCGTCGTTCCGTCCGGTTCGGTGATGGGGTCTCCGCTGTCGTGTCCCGTCTTCGTTACTGCGTCCGTCAGATAATATGTGCTTCCCAAAGCGTACCCGGAGGGTGCGTTCCCCGCCGTGGCGCTGGTCAGCACGAATCCGCTTCCGCCGCCGCCGGGGTAGTCTGTGGTCTCGGTAACGGTAATCGTACCGATGGTCTGCTGTGATTTCCGGTATCCCCCAGCGCCCCCGCCGTACCATCCGCCGCCGCCGAGTCCCACCATCAGGGAATAGTTTCCGGACCAGTACCCGCCGGAGCCGAAGCTCCCGTTGTTGTACCAGTGATTGTCCAGATTGTAGCCTGTTCCGGTAGTTCCCCCGGCGGTCTGCGTCCCGGCCCCGCCATAGCGCCCCGTGCTTCCGATGCCCGATGTGCCGCCTCCGCCGCTCCCGGAAAGCGTCATGGTGCCGCCATAACTGCTGTACTTTCCGGAAGCGCCGCCGCCGCCCGCCACGATGACCCGGTGGTACAGCGAGTTTTGCAGCAGTCGGATATCCGTTCCGCCGCCGCTTCCGGTTTTATAAAGGCGCGTGGCTGTGCTGGTGGTGTTGGCACGTCCGCCGTTCTCGCCGATCCCGCCGTTCACTAGAAACACGGCGGTGCTTGCGCCGAGCGTCAGCGTCCCTCTGGAATATCCGCCCGTACCGCTGGAAGCGTCGCTCCTGACGCCGGACGGGTTTTCCAAATCGAACCACCCGGAAGAGCATCCCCATACTTCCAGCATGTATACGCCCTTGGGGAGCGTCATTTGCAGGGTCCCGCCGTATCTCTCGCTGGCTTCGTCGAAGTGGGGATAATTCAGGATGTCCCCGGTTGTTATCTTTTCCGGTATTCCGTCCCAAAGGTTGTAAGTCGCCATTTATCTTACCTCGCTTACTCCCCATATTCCCGTTTGCACCGCGTCTTCCAGTGCTATCCACGGCACCGAAACCGTCTGCGCCAACGCTTCCGTATGTTCGCTCGTCGCCGCAGTGACCGCCCCGTTGATGCGGATTCTCATTACGTCTCCCTTGCTGCTCTTGAGGAACATGGGGTCTTCCGTGACGCTGAGTGCCATCAGAGCGTTTCTGAGCGCGAGGCTGTCTGTATACCTGCCGTTCGTCACAGTCCCTATAAGGGCTTTCAGCGAGCCGCTGCGGTAGTTCTGCGGTGCAGGCTGCACGGTGGGGTTGGCAGTAAAATTTTGGAGTACGTTGGGCGCATTGTTGTTGCTGACGTTACCTGCGTCCATGTTGTATTTGAAGTGGTACTGCGCCGTCACGGTATAGCTTCCGTCTTCTCCGGCTTCGGCGGTAAGAAGCGTCCAGCGGTAGAAGATGGGGCGTATTTCGTCGCTCTTTACGGGGCTTCCGATGATGGTCCCCGTTCCGTCCGTCGCCGCAATGAGATAATCGTAGGGGCCTTGTCCGCTGGCGCACCCGTAGTCGATGACCCTGCGGATGCCTACGCCTACCTCCGCCACCTTCACAAGTACGCCGCTGCCCTCCTGTTCGCGGTACACCGCCCACCGGCTCTGCCCGCTGACGGTGCTCAGTCCGCTCCAATCGACGACGATCCCGTTCACGTCCTTCTGAACGCCCACCGTCACCGTCCCCGTCGTGGGGGTAACGCTGTAGCTGACGGTAAACGTCTGCCATCCGGTGTTGAGAAGTACGCCGCTGCTGGTCTGCCCGGTAGCCCGGAAGGAGTAGTTGAATCCGCTGCGGAAGCCCCGGTACGTGCAGGTATAGACCGCCGCGCCGTAGATATTGCCGCTGTCATAGATAGGGTTATCTGTGTCGCTCCCCTGCGCGATCTCATACCGCACCCAGTCCAGCGTGTCCCCCTGCGCCTGCGCATAGGCCAGCGTAAAGGTGTAGGTGCTGCTCGTCACCGTGGCGGGAATCGTCGTCAGCGTGAATGTGGGGTTCCGTCTCGTGATGAAGACGCTGGCACTGCTCTGCGTCACGCTGGCCTCCGTACCCCCCTCACTGTAATACTGGGTAATCACCATCTTGTATTCGTTCCCGTTGGCGATCCCGGCGGAGCTGAGTTCGGACGCGCTGATGGTGTAGCTGTAGTATTGGAGCTGCCCCAGCGCGTCCGCTCCGTAGAAGGGGGAAGAAAAGGTCACTTTCCCCGTGGTGTACTTTTGCGTACTGGCCTCGTCATTCAGGTAAATGGTGATCTTCATTCCCGTCATGACCGGGTAATCGCCGTTCACCTGCCACGAGACCTTCATCGGCAGCGTGGCGTCGATCACCCCAAGCCCTATGCCACTCTTGAGATCGGGTATGATGTTTGTAGCCTGAAACAGCATGGGTCATTTCCCCCTTTGCTTATCTGCTTATCTGTTGAAGCTTCCCAGCCCGCTTGCCAAGTGGGCCAGATCCATCAAGGTGAGTCTTTTGGCGTCAGCTTCACTGATGCGGACTCCGTTGATGTTGTAAGTGTCCCCGCTGGTGTTGTTGGTGGTGTTCGTCGTTACTGCCCCGGCGCTGGCGGGAAGCGCAGGAGTAGACGTTTCGTTAGCCATTCCGAGGTCGCTGTTGTCAAGGTCCATCATGGCAGCCCATTCTTCTCCGGCGGCTACGTCTTCCGCACTCAGCACCGGCTGCCCGCCATTGTTTCCGGACGCAGTATAGACATACCCCGCGTTGCCGTTCTCGTCCCACGCCGAAAGCAGCGGAGACAGTGACTGCCCATCTTCACCGACGAGCCAGCGGCGGCCCCACAAATCTTGAAGCATGGTTCCTGCTTTTACTTGGGAATTGTAAAGCTTCCCGTTAAGTATCAGCAAATTCTCCCCGTTGGCGTTTCCGTATCCCGCCTTGACCCAGCCGGTAGTGGTAGTACCGTTGTTGATGCTTCCAAAGGTTCCTCCCTCACCGGAGTACATGGAATTTATCAGGGCGGTGATTTCCTCCTGCGGAGCGCCGTTGGCGACCATAGATTCCAACTGGGTGAGCTTGGCGGCGTATTCCGGGTCTGCCTCCTGAAGCTTCGAGTATTCCGCCCAAAGTTCCGGGTCTTTCCACCGCTGCTGATTGTTGTATATGGTCTCAAAAGCTTTCCCGTAGTACCGATTGGTGCGGATTAGCCCGTTGCTCTGCGAAGCATTTCCTTTGACGGCATCTCCCAGCGAAGCATAGGTGTTGCCGTAGGAGTCGTAATACATCCCCGTCCCGGCTGCGCCTCTGATAGCCGTAACTCCGCCGGATGCTCCGATGGCACCTCCGCCTCTGTAGCTTCCGCCGCCGCCGGAGCTTATTCCGTAACCGCCGCCGGAGCCGGTGTAGTTCCCCCAGCCGGAGGTCTTGCCGCTGTAGTCCACGCCCTTCTGGCTTCCGTAGAGCTGGCTTCCGTTCAGATACCAGTAGCCGCTGGGGTCATAGGTAGCGCCTATCAGCCTGCCCAGGTATTCGTTCTGCGCGTGGAGCATCGCCCTTTCTTCGTCATTGGCGTCGAACCACCGGGCGGAGTTCACCTTCATGAGGTTGATGATGACGGCTTTCCAAAGCTCGTCGATGCTCATGTTGGTCTTGTCCATCCCGGCGATGGCTTCTTCCAGAGCGCCGGTCATGTCGATGCCGTACTTGTCGGCTATCTCTCTCGCCCGGTCGCGGAGGTAGCTGTAGGCGTCCTCCATGCTCATTTCGCCGTTTTTGACTTTTTCAGAAGCCTCGTCAAAGGCGTCCTTGAAAGCCCCCACGGCAGTCTCGTACTGCTTCAGCTTCTCGTTCAGTACGCCCACGCTGGCCCCCAGGCTGTTCGCCACTTCCTGCGTCAGCCCGTCGATGCCGTAACTCAGGTGCTTGAAGCCGCCGATGGAATCCTCCAGCGTTCCACCCAGGTCCACCCCGTAGGTGTCCTGAATGCGCTTCATTTCCCGGTACATGTAGTCGTAGGCTTCCTGGAAGGTCATCGCCCCGGCTTTGATCTGCTCGCTGACGTACTCCCAAGCGCTCTTGAATTCCTTCCAAGCCTGCTCCCGCTGGTACTTGTTCAGGTCGTCCTGCGCCTTTTTCAGCGCGTCCTGTGCGCTCTTGACGTTCTTGGCGTTGGCCTGCCATTCCCACTGACCCGTCGCCGCGTTGTAGTACCGGACCGTCCGCTCCCGCTGGGCGTTGGCAAGGGCGGCTTCCGCCTGCTGCACGGCGAGGATTCTTTCTTCGAGGGTCAGTTCCTTTTCCTTGTCCTCGATCAGCTTGGCGTAGTAATCATCGACTATGCTCTTGAGGTTGTCGAACATTTCCTGCTGGAGCTTCTTCTGTTCTTCCAGCCGCTTGTTCTCTTCCTCTATGGCTTTGAGACGTTCTTCTTCCGCCTTGCGGAGTTCTTCTTCCGCCTTGGCGATATCGTCGTTGATGTTCTTCTGGATATTCCACCACTCGGTACTCAGGGCAAGGATGTCTTCTTCCAGCGCCTTGATCTTGGCTTCATGCTCCGCCTTGTCTTCTTCCGCGACTTCCTGTGCTTTGAGGATTTCCAGCTGTCCCCGGAGATATTCCGCCTGATCGTGGAGCGCCGCTTGGATGACCTTGCGCTTGGCGTTGATCTCGTCCAGGCTTTTCCCGCTTGCCTGCAAAAAGCTCAGTTCCGCCTTTTCCAGACTGACGATGGCTCTCAGCCGCTCCAGCTCCGCGTCCTTGGTGCTTGCGCTGTCCGGCGCAGAGGACACCGGGGTATAGCTTCCCCGCCCACTGCCGGAAGTGTCCGGCTTATACCCGCTCCGCGCCCGCAAGGTGGCGATATAGGCGTCCCATTCCGCTTTTTGTGCTTTTACCCCTGCCAGTTGGGATTGGGCAATGTCATAATGAGCTTGCGACGCACCGCCCCCGGTAAAAGCCAGAACGCCGGACATTTGCGCCTGCGCCTGCTGGTTTGTCATTGCCGCTACCGCAGCCCCGGCGATATCCCAGTACGCCGCCGCAACCGCTTCCAGTTCGCTGATGGCGCTGGAAAATTCAAGCTGTTTCTGCGTGTCGATGAAGTCCAGCAAATCCGACTTGCTGGCAATCATGCTCGCGTCTATTTTCCAGGTTGCCGTCTCAAAGTCATACAGCTTGTCCGTGCTTCCGGGGATGGCCGCCTCCAGCTTCACCATCGCATTGTAGACTTCGATGCTTCCGGCTCCGAATTCGTCCAGCGCGTTCTTTACTTCGCTGATGGCGGTATCATAAGCATTCGCGGCGTCGCTGGCTTCTGCAAGCCTTTCCGTCAGTGATTTGGTATATTTTGAGGCGTCATTTTGTGCAGTCCCAAGGTCGCGTGTGTGACCGGCTACGCCGCTTCCGCTTTCTTCTACCCTTTGGTATGTCCCGTCCAGAATAGAAAGTGCAGTCTCGTAAGCTTCTACTACAGTGGTTGCGTCTTCTATGTCTTTCTTTACGGTTTTATATTCTTCCGAAAGAGTCTCCAGCCGGGAGATCTGCAAGCTGGTTGGATTGTCCAACGCTTGCAAAAGTTCTATCTGACGCTCCAGCCAATCCAGGGCTTCTTTGGCACCCATTTCCCTGGAGCCGCCCATATATGCGACGCTTACCGCACTATCGCTTTCCAAGTATTTCTGCGATCTTCGGTAGGCACCCGCGTTTTCAAGGGTGTATTGTCTCGCTTTTGCTTTCGTCTCTTCGTCAATGAGCTTGATTCCCTCTGCCCTGAGTTCATTGACATCCTCTATGCTCTCCAGTTCCTCGTCATATTTCTCAGTCGATTTTTTAAGGAGCCCAATCAGTTCGTCTCTGCTCAGATTCTCGTCGCTGATTTTTGCGTTCAGGGTTTCATGCTGTTCAGACAGGTTTTTAATATCGCCTGCCTCCTGAACCGCTTTTTCAATCGCTTCTGCGCGTGCTTCCTGTACGCTCTTGTGGATCATAATTGCGACGGAAAGCGCCGTGACCAATAGACCGACGGCTGTAGTGGTCGCGGTCATGCTGGTGGTTACGCCTTTCAGCGCCCCCCCCAAATCCTGAAACACGTTCTTTACGTCTTTGATTGCTCCAACGACTTCTTTACCCTTGAAAACAAGCATAAGACCGGCAGCCGCCGTTGCCGCCAATCCCGCGTTGTCCGCAAAGTCTACAACCGCCGTAGATATGTCCAGAATTCCTTTAATAAGGTCGGAGTCGATAGTCTTGGCGATGAACTCTGTCCAAGTGTTTTTCAGAATGTTGGTCTTGGCTTCCCATGTATCCAGCATGACGCCGATTTCCTTGTCGGCGCTTCCGGCGCTCTGCGTAGTCTTGTCCAGCATCTCCTGCATCATGTCGAAGTTCTGGACGAGGGCGGTCAGTTGGTTGGTGCGGAGCTTGCCTCCCAAGCTGGAAAGGACTTCAAAGAGTTCCGCCTGATTGACGAGACCTTCCTCGCTGGCCTTAGCAAGCGCGGCGATGGCTTCCATCGGATTGACGACCGTTCCTGCGGCATCTGCCGCTGCCAGCGCGTCCTTTGCATAGACCTGAAGGATTCCGTCCAGAGACTTCACGGATTCCTCCGTGACTTCGATGCCGTCCTCGTATTCTCCGACCGCACCGATGATGTTCAGAATGAGGGCGCGGAGGGCGGTGGCAGCCTTGGTGCCGGTCTCCTGCGTCACGCTGGTGATGGTTCCGAGGGCGGCGATGGTCTCTTCAAAGGTCATGCCCGCCTGAGCCGCGATGCTGGATACGATGGGCATACCAGCCGCCAGCTTTTCGATGCTGGTAGCGTAGTTGTTCTCAATTACGTTGGCGGCGTCCAGCATCTGATTCAGGCGTTCTACGTTGCCTCCCATCTCCCACGCCGCGTTACCGGCGATCAGGAATTTATTGGCTATTCCGCTGGTAACGTCACCGACGAGCTGCGTCTTGGTGGCAATTTCCGCAAGCTGTTCGGACTGGTCTCCGAAACCGGCCTTGGCGAATTCCGCCACGCTCTCCAGATAGTCCTGCGCGGCAACGCCGTAAGCGGACGCCACTTTGTATGCGGCCTCCGCTGTTTTCTGCATTTGCTGGTCAGTACGGTCTGTGACCTTCTGAATATTGGCAAGCTCCGTGTCCACTTCTTTCATGGTGGACAGGGCTTCCCGCAGGCTTCCGATAACCTTCGTGACGATGTTGCCGCCAATGTACCAGCGGGCGAATTTCTGGATGTTCATCCAGAAGGATTCCGTCACCTTGTCCAGCTTGTTGGTTTCTTCCCGAACTTCGGCAAGCTGCGCTTTTTCTTTTTTAAGTCCGGAACTCAGACGGTCAACGTCACCCACAAAAGTCTTGCTGGTGCTGTCCAGATTCTGAAGTTCTCGCTGCGCCTCTCGTGCTTCTTTTTCGATTTCGTCGAATGTCCCTTCCGGGTATTGCGCTTTGAGAATTTCAATCTGACGAATGAAGTTTGCGTACTCTCGGCGAAGAGAGACTACCTGATCTTCAGCTTTCTTCTGAGCCGCCGCCTGCCACTGGGCCTGCTTTTCAGCTTCGGCTGCATCCTTCTCGTCCTGTTCCCGATTGAATCGGGAAATTTGCAGCTTGAGCTTGTTCTTTTCTTCGGTGGCTTTCCGCTCGGCTTCCAGTTCTTTCTGCCGCTTTGCCTCGGCTTCCTTGGCGTCTTCCTCGTCCCACTTCCTATACTGCTCAAAGACATAGCGTTTCAGCTTGACAAAATCATCCGCCTGCTTCTGCGCGATCTTGTCAAGCTCTTTGTAGTTTTTGATTTCGGACTCGGTGACGTTTCCCTGCGCGTCTTCGACGGTCTTGAAAGCGGTAAGCGCCGTCTTCTGATATTCTCTGGTTTTTTGGATAAGGTCTCCGGTCGCTTTGTCCACGGTTGTTGTGGACCGCATAAGCGTTCCATACTCTTTGTCCAGCCGTCCCGCCTGTGTAGCAACGTCCCGAAGACCCGTAGCCATCTTCTGCACCGACTGAGCGCCGCTGCTGTCAATGGTGATTTTGACGTTTCCTATGCTTTTGGAAATGTCAGCCTTTATCGCGGCAATAGCCTTGTTTACTTCGGTGTAATCCGGCTTGAATACCAGTTTGATGATTGCCATTTCGTTCTACCGCCTCGTTTCCGTCAGTAGTTCCCGTCCGCGTCTTCTCTCATAACGCCGGTGATGTGGTCGTCGGGTTCTGCTATTCCCAGCCTTTTCAGTTCCGCTTCCACGGTTCTTTCCAGCCTGCCGCCCTCTATCAGTTCCTCTACAAACAGTTGCCAGAACGGGCGCTTCGGAATCCCTTTTCCTTTCCTGGGTTCATATTGGTAAGGGGGTTCTTTCTTTTCGATTCTTCCGATAAGAAGGTCTCCGTCTACCCCGTACCACTCGGCGTTCTCATGTTCTCCCGTTGGCTCATAATCCAGTCCGGCGATCCATTCCATCGTCGAATAATCAAACGGTCCGATTTGCTTTGCAGTTTCCGCGCTTTTCAGAAGAGATGTTCCGAATGAATGGTTTTCGCTTCTGCGCAGATATTTTTCCGGGTAGTACGACCTGTATACGTCGTCCTTGACGTGCTGTTCCAATGCCTCTTTCATATCCGCGTAAACTGCGTTCGATATTTCTTTGCAGTCTTTTGCGTTGAATATCAGCTTTACTTCTTTCTCTATCTCTTCAAACCCGGAAGCTTCTATTTTTACTCCAATATCCGCCATTCTGTTCACCCCCATCCTTCCTAAGCCTCCCCTGAAAGGGGAGGGGGACCGCTTGCGGTGGAGAGGTCTCCCTCCGCAGGAAACAAATCAAAACCCGTACCCCGTACAGCCTTTGATTTATCCCCTGTTTCCACAAATCCCCCGGCCCGAAAGCCGGGGGATTTGTTCTGTTGTTTCTTACGCGCTGGTAACTTCCACATTCACCGGGCAGGTGAAGGTGTTCTCACCGTCGGTGTAGGAAATCTCGATTTCCCCGTCACCCGCCGTGGACCCTGCCGTAATCAGGCCAGCCGCGCTCACGGACGTTCCGGAGGGCAGGCCGGAGCCGGTGTAGGTGAAGCCGGTGGAGTAGCTGGTGGGCTTGACAAGGGTGTTGTCGGGCATCACCAGATACACGGGGATCTGCTTGCTGGTGCTGATGGGCAGGCTCACGAGACCGCCGACCACGGCGATGCCCTGCACGATCTCGGCGTCGTTGCAGGGGCTGTACACGTAGTAGGCCAGCGGGTTGCTCACGTCGCCACACAGGTCGGTGACGGAGGAAACCACGGTGTCGTCCTCGCTGAGAGCCATGCCGGTGATGACCGTGGTATCGGCGTTGGTCTGGTCGCCGCTGATGTTGGCGTTGGCCTGCATCTTCAGCTTGGGCACCGTCACGTACAGCCAGCCCACGCGGGTGCCGCTGTTGGCGCTGCCGCCGACGTTGGCGTACACGGCGAAGGAAGCGGAGAAATGCACGATCTTGGGGTCCATCAGGCTGCCGATGACCGCCTTATGGGCGGTGGCTTTCTGGATGAAGTACCAGACCTTGTATTCCTGATTGTTCACGGCGGTGAAGCCGCTGATGGTGCCGTCGGAAGCGATGGGATAGGCGGTGCCGTCCCGGAGGATGGGGCTGGCCGCGCCGACGGGCTGGATGTAACACACGGCTTCGTCGAAGCCGAGCTGGGCTACGGGAGTGCCGTCGGACACGTCGATGCTCAGGCTGGTGCCGGTAGCCTTGACGACCTGCGCCACGGGAACGGGAGCGCCGTAGGTGATCTGAGCGCCCACCTGAGCGCCCTTCTCCCAGAAGGAGAAGTCAACGGCGGTGAACTCCACGGTCAGGCTGGCGTCGGAGGGCAGGGTCGCCACGACGGGGTTGCCGAGACCGGCGCGGATTTCGTTCATGTTCACGCTGGTGCTCACGCTGCCGGTGTTGAAAGACTTGCTCTGATAGAGGATGTCCCCGGTATCGGGATCGGTCAGGATGACGTTGCCGACGCCCTTCAGGAACAGGCTCTTATCGGTAAAGGTAATCATAGGATTGTCACTCCTTACTCTGTATTGAGGATAAATGGTAATCTGTGCGGCACCGGAATTGACGGATGCGGTGTATCCGTTCCCGGCGGGGAATAGCGTGTCGCTGGGATAAAGGTCGTCGGCGGGGTATAGCCCGCCCACCCAGTTCGTCGCCACGGCACGGTAATAAACGATTTGCCTTATCATCCCGGTATTCAGTTCCGTGGTAGGCGTGTAGCTGTTTCCCACGGCACCGAGGATGTCCAGCCAGTTCACCCCGTCCGGGCTTTCCTGCCACTGATAAAACAGTGTTCCGCCGTCCGTAACGGTAGCCTCCACCGTCAGCGGAGCCGCCAAATCTCCCGCGTTATACGCCGCCGATACCGGCTGCGTTGTGATGGTCGGTGTCTGCGCCGAAGTGACTGCCGTCGTCCTCACCCCCTTTTCCGATTATTGCTGTTGGTTCTCGATTCCCTCGCGCACGGCGTTCAGGGCCGCGCCGCTTGCGAATTCGGAAAGTGCGACTTTCGCCGCGCTTCCTTCCTTTTTCCGGTCGAAAAAGGGATGCGGGCATGGATTGCCCTTCTTCCATTTCGTACCCTGCGATTCGCCTATCCCGCATATCAGATAGTCCATGGCGCGGTGGAGCGCCCGCTGTCTGCTCTGCAGCTTGGCGATGGGCCATTCGTATATTTCCTTTTCGTCGGCCCCGCTGAGTGCCGCCACGGAAGCAATAAGGCTTTCCGGGCTTATGTCCAGCTCCGGCGCGTTCTTCGTCGCCAGTTCCTTTTCCGCGTCCACGAGTTCCGGGTTGGCGTCGTCAGGCGGTATCTCCAATCCGTTCTGTGCGGCGAGGATAGGCCGCAGGCGCTGGAATTTCGCCGGTGTTATCTCGCAGATTTCCTCTCCGTCCGGTGAAAACAGAAGCCCCTTCAATCTCCCTTTGGCGTCCACCCTCGGTCGAAACAGGGCGATGCGCTTCTCCACAGGGAGGCCCTGCCCCAGTCTCAGGGCAAGTGCCAGGAAAAGCACAGCTCTCGGCATCAGGCCGGTGGGTATCTGCTCGTCCGCTACGCTCTGGCTGTCCAGCGCGAAGTAGGCTTCAAGGATCGGTCTGTTGAGGAATACGCGGGGCAGCCTTTGCTGCATGAATTCTATGGCCGCCCGTGCGATAAGGTATTCCTCGTATTCCTCCACAAGCACGGGATAGAATGTAAGACCCTCCATTTCCACGGGTTCGTAGCGTCTTATCTGCCTTAGAATCTTGGTCGGGATGTCGCTCATGTTTCTGCTTTCCTCCCGAATCTATGAATCAACGGTTCCGTCCGGCGGTGTGGTTCCTTCCGTCCCCGCTGTTTCCTGTTGGTTTACCGTTATGCGAGAATATGTCAACTCTAACGGCTGATCTTCCCCCTGGCCTCCCCTGAAAGGGGAGGGGGACCGGCGCAGCCGGTGGAGAGGTTCGCCTCCCCTGAAAGGGAAGGGGGACCACCGAAGGTGGTGGAGAGGTCTCCCCCGTCCTTACCGCAGCACGCCCCAGCTTTCCACGGTGCCGCCGCCTCCGGCCATGTAGGTCAGGCTCATGACCAGCCGTCGTCCCACGTTGGTGCCGCTTTCGTCGTAGAAGTTCTGACTTCCCGCGTCGCCATGGGTGTGCCTTGAGTAGTTCATCACGCCGACCCCGGCCAGGTTGACACCGTGCAGGGCGTCGATGATGTCCTTCTCCATGGCATAGGCTTTGCTGAGACCGCCCACGCCCATCATCGTCTCCAAATTGGCATTGACGTAGATATCGAAGATGACTCCGATCTCCACGCGGAAATCGTCCAGCGGCGTCTCCCGCCCCATGTAGACCTTCAGGCTCGTCTGCGCTTCGATCTGGCTCGGCATCCACCATTGGAGGGGGTACAGTCTGTAACCCTGCGGGTGCTGCGCTTGTTCCTCGTCCGTATTCAGGGTGGGGTGATGCCCGTCAAAGAGCATCGAAAGCTTCTGCTCCGGCGTGGGGTTCGGATAGGCGAGCGGGTCGTCCGCGTCGTACCACAGCCGCTTCATCAGGCGGCAGCGGGGATAGCGGTTGTTGTCCGGCGGCGTATATCCCGGCATAGGCAGGTCCATGAGATAGCGGCAAATGAGCAAGGGAATCTTTGTGGCCGGTTCCATTATCGGAAAGTCCGCCACCCGTTCATACGGGTAGGTAGGGCTGAGTACGCTTATCTCTTTTCCGTCGTCCATTCCACTGTCTCACCTCTTTCCCGTCATTGCGAAGCCCCGAAAGGGGCTGTGGCAATCCGCCCCCCCGCAGAGCGTCATCCCCGCTTCTCCCGGTATTCTTCCAGCTCCCGTTTCGTTTCCTCCGTGGCTTTCATCAGCGCCTCCATCGCTTCCGGCGTGGTCTGCGCCGACATCATCATCTGGAATCGGCTCAGAGTATCGTTCATGGCGGGGAGCATACCGTAGCACTCCGCGTTCAGGAGTTTTTCCAGAAGCTTGTAGTCCGCCAGCAGGTCGTATATCTTGTCCTGAAGTTCCTTGTCCGCCGTGCGTTTCTTGATGCGCTCAAGCTGGCTGATAAGAAAACTGCGGGACGCCGCCTCGTAACTCTCGTCCGTGATGCTCCAAGGGTCGCCCTCGGTCTCTGTATCATAGCCGAGGCGGAGATACAGCTTCAGCAGCGCCGCCGTCATGTAACGGTGCTTCCGCACGGCGCTCTCCTTGTAGAATGGCGGCAGCGGGTCTCCGTTCTCCGTCCCTATCTCCATCTTGTCGAAGCAGCCGGGGCTGACATCCTTGATGAATTCTTCCTTGTCTCTCATGGAGACGTAACTGACGGCGACATCCCGCAGATGTTCTTCCGTCAGGCAGACGTTCTTCACGTTTTCCATGCAGTTTTTCCTTTCTTTTTCACGGATTCCGCGATTCTATCCTTATCTTTTTCCGTTCCTTCGGATTTTTGGTGCCATTTATTTGCTTTCCATGACGATGCACTGTAAGGTCATTTCAGCGGAGGGGGTTCCTCCAAGCGCATAAAGCGTCAGCGTCCCGGAGTTGTTCTCCACCAGCATGGCTTCAACTCCGTCCGTCATCATGGACGAAAGCTGCGCTGCCGTGGGCTGAAGATCTACGATGCTCTTGGAATCGGTGCTTACTCCGGTCACGGTAACGGTTTGGGAATAAGGGTCGCTTCCGCTCCATGTGGTGCCGACGGTGATAGAGCCGACGGATACCTTTGCGCTTCCGCCACCGCCACCTCCGCCGCCGCCTTGGGCGGATGCGGCCATTCCACGGGCGATATTGTCAACTGCCATGTCTCAGCCCTCCCCCACAGCCGCGCCGAACACGGTCACGCTTCCGGCGCTGCCGCCGTTTACCACTTGCATTTCCCGGATTCCGGAAGCCGCGACGCTGTAGATGCCCTCTGCGGTAATTGTTTCCGCCACGCTGTAATCCGTCTGGTTGATGGAAGCCAGCGCGATGAAATTACCGTTCTCCGTGTCCGCCTTTCCCTTGATGGTCACGTTCAGGGTCCCGGTTCCGGTCGCCTGAATCACCACGCTGTCCGCTCCGTAGGGGACGTAGAAGGTACTGCTGGTCGTACCCGTGCTGTTCGTGTCCAGAAACACGAAATTTGCCAAAACCGCCATGTCAAAAACACTCCCTTATCTAAAACTATGATTAAATACCCTTGAGATAAATCTCCGCGCCGGTGCTGTATTCCCCGTAGCTGGCCGTCACCGTCAGCGGCGTCGTGCTGCCGCCCCAGCAGGAGATTTTCACGGAATTCCCTTCGATTTCCGCCGTATATGCCGCCGGATTTGCCCCGGAAACCGTGTATTCCACCGGAACTCCGGTCATTTCGCCGTCTTCCATGTATTCCGCTTCCAGCGTCACGCTCTGATACATGCGGAGCTGGGCGGGAACATCCTGCAAAAACACCACCTGCCCGCCGCTCTGAGCGCCCGCCACATCCACGATGTAGGTTGACATAATATTTTGGTTTTGTGCCAACCGGCAGGTGATTTCCGCCGTTCCTTCGGCGTTGGCGGTCACGTTTCCCGCCTCGTCAACGCTGACAACGCTCTCGTCGCTGCTTTCCCACAGGTAGGTGATGGGATATTCCTCGGAATTCTCGACGATCAGGCCCATCCTGCGGCTTGTGGGGGCTATTGCCCCTGTGCCGCCCACGGTCATCTTCGGAGCGCCAGAAAGCTCGATCTCCCAAGTGAAGGTCAGCCCTTCGGCCACCCGGTTCACCATGTCATCTATCTCATCGTTGGGTTCTTCGTACCGCGCCGTGAAGCGGATGACCCGCGTGGAGTCGAAATCTCCGGTAAATTCCTCGAAAAAGTCCGTGAATCCGGTGATTCGGTAGGCCCCGGAGCCGAATATCATGCGGGAATTGGTGCCAAGCTGCTTCGTCCAGCGGTTCGCCGCGCAGGTGATATTGAAATATCCTTTGGTGATGTTGTCCCACTGCTGGCTGTCGTCGGAGTTGGCGCTTGCCCGGTCGGTCTCCACCACGAAGGGTTCCTGAAGCACGTTGCCGTAGAAGTCCAGGTGGTTCCATGTCACGCGACAGCGCCTTACGATGCCCCCGCCGTCCCCGTTGGAGATGTCCTGGGGGTTAATCATGAGCCAAACGGCCCCCATTGCCCGGAATTTCGTTCCTTGGGGGATATACGGGAGGGCGGGTTCCTCCAGATACAGGTGCTTGTAGTCGTCAAATTCCCGCTGGATGGCGCTGCTGGGGCGCACCACTTCCGCCAGCCGGAACTTGCATGGCACCCACTCGTCCTCGTCCGGACCGTAGAAGCCGAGGGCTTCTCCCTTGAAGAAATCCGATGCGTATTTCAGGTATTTTTTCTTGAATCGGTCGGTTTCTCCCATGTAATACTGGTTTTCCCGGCTGGAATACTGCGCAGGCACGTTCCAAGCCGGGTCGGATACCGTCCCGCCGAAGCTCAGAAGGGCGTTTTTTACGGTTTTTTGAAGATCACTCATTTTGCCCCTCCTTTTATGTGTATTCGTGTTGACACGGTTGTGTAACCGTGATATACTTTTCGTGGGTGATGAAAGTGGATAAGGTCTATAAGATTTACAAGCTGACCGCTCCGGACGGAAGGTGCTATATCGGCCAGACTTCAAAGCCAAAACCGAACTATCGGTGGGTCGGCGGCAAGGCATACAAGGAATGTCCAGCTATTCAGGAGGCTATTGAGGCTTACGGCTGGGATTCCTTTACGCATGAGATCATCGACGAGTGTTACGATGAAGAAACCGCCACGAAGAAAGAGCAGTATTGGATTGCATACTTCCGTTCAACGGAGAACGAGTACGGATTCAATCTGACCAGCGGCGGGAAGTTTGGTTATACTCACTCTGAGTCTTCCAAAGAGAAAACCAGACGTTCTCATATAGGAATCCGACCTTCAGACGAAACCCGCCAAAAGCTCCGTGATATTGCGCTTGCTCGACCTCCTATGTCCGATGAACAGAAACGCAAGATTTCAGAAGCCAATACGGGGAATTGGGTATCGCCGGAAGGACGAGAACTCCGGCGGAAAGCCGCCACAGGGCGTGTCCTCAGCGAAGAATCCAAGGAAAAGATACGCAACAATCCCAACTGCAACGGAAACCGTGTGAAGAAGGTTCGTTGTATTGAAACCGGAGAGGTGTTTGCTTCCGCTCGTGAAGCCTCTTATCATCTTGGGAAAAACAAGGGTGCAGTAACCAACGCAATCTTCACAGGCACCGCTTGTTGCGGATTCCACTTTGAGTATTTAACGAAAGGAGTTGAAGAAGTGATGCCAATTTCAGACGACAAGACCCGCGTTCAGATCATTCTCCCCAAGACGCTGAAGGAAAAGCTCTTGGAGATAGCAGACAAGGAGAACCGCAGTCTTTCAAACCTGATTATCACGATCCTTCAAGAGTACATTTCCAAACGCTGACCTCGAATCCGCCGATACAATGTCGGCGGATTTTTTATGCCAACACGATGTTGAATCCGTTGCTCCTCATGGTCTTATACGCGCAGAGTTGTTCGTATTTATGGAGTTCATCGTTGTATCTCTGTCTATTCTCCCTCAATCTGATTGTCAGCTTATCCATGTAGTTCGCTTCATTCACGGTAGAGAAGCTGGAATCGTGGATTTTGGGCTGAAGGTTAAGCCACGTCGTTCCAAACTGTTCGTCCCAAGCTACGCACACAGCCAGCCCGAACAGCCGTTTCTGGCTCAGGGTCAGGTCGTTGAACGTGCCGTCCGTGTAGAAGTCCAGCTCGTAATGGACGCCCGCCGAAGCCTGCTGCGGGAAATTGACGATGCCCGTCTCTGCGTCGTAGACCGCGCCGGAATAGGGCGCGACGCTGGTTCCGTCCTCCCCGTAGACGATGCAGGACATGAGTTCAAAGCCCAAAAGCCCCGTATCCACCGCAGTTTCCCCGCTCAGGCTTTCCTCCGTGCTTTCCCAGGAGAAATCGCCGTACTCCGGCTGCACCATGTCCTTTTCCAGATAGTCCAGCAGTTCGGGCGGGCTGTTCAAAAGGGGGAGCGCAAACAGCACGCTGTCGCTCTTGGCCCTATAGAATTGTGCGGGACTGACAGTGAGTTGTTCACGCCACCGTTCGTCGTCCAGCGCCTGCATAGCCGCATTTATGATTTCGCTCCAGCCCGTAGCCATCGCGCTCTCCCCTTCCTTGTAGGTCTTATCAGACCTGTTCGGCGTTCATTTCCTCCAAAATGGTCCGGAATGCGTTCTTGTCCCGCCCGGCGTTCTTTGCCATCCGGTTTAGCTCCGCCACTGTCTCCCGGTTCACCAGAGGATTCTTGCTCCGCCAGGCGTCGAAGTACCGCTTCTCCACCACTTCCTTGTGCCCGTCGCACAGGTTGGGATAAATGCCCAGGATGCCGTCCCCCAGCTCGATGATGCGGGAGAAGTCGCTTTCCTTCAGCACTTCGTCCAGGCGGTAATCCACGCCGTAGGCGGCGCGTTCCTCGTCGGTCATGCCGCTGACAACGACGATCCAGCGTTTCTTCATCAGCAGGCGGAACATGGTGTCCATGACCCGGCTCAGGTCGGACTTCGGGACGTAGAAGGTTCCGGTCTTTCCCACGATGCGGCCATACATGCCGTTGGGACCTACCTCGTATACGTTCTCGTCGCAGACCTCAGCCATGAAAAGGAACTGCACCTTTTCCACGTCTGCCGCCACCTGGATGAACTGGGGCTTCTGTGCCTCGGCCAGTGCTTCCCTGAATGACGCCATCTGTTTCGACATTTCTTTCTTCATGGCGGCGATCTGCGCCTCATACTGGGCTTTCAGTGCCGCAACCGGGTCCTTCTCAGATTCAGCCTCTTCCCCGCTGCTGACAGGCTCGGCAGGAGCCTCAATCCGTTCCTCTTCCTTCTTCTCCGTCTGCGCAGCGGCGCTCTTGCGCGTCCGCGTCTTCTTCGTTTCTTCTGCCATCGTCTCAATTTCCTTTCTTTTTGATGGGTGCCGTCCGCCGGTGCTGCCCCGGCGCATGTCACTGGACACGGCATAGCGGGGCGGGGTATTCCCCGTCCCGCGTTGGAAAGGCTTAGATGGTCATGATGGCCGCTTTCTGCGAGAAAATGGACACCACATCCAGGGCAATGGTGAGGTTGATGCCGACCTCGAAAGCCGCGTTGCGGGTAGGCTCGATCTCCAGAGAGATCGGGGTCTCCGCCGTGTAGCCGATGGTCATGGGCTTCCGGGCGTTGGCCGCCATGATCCAGATCTGATTCTGGTTCAGGACGGTCTGGACGGAAGTGAACTGGCTGTTGGGAACGATGGCGTCCATGAGGGGCAGGAGCCGCACGCCCATGAACTCGCCAAGGTAGCCGCTGCGGGTGTAGTCAGCGCCCAGCAGGGTAGCGATGGCGGCGTCCATGTTCACGTTGGTGGAACCCGTGACCTGGGTGGGAAGCACCTTGCTCAGAGCCACGAGTCCGCCGGTGGCGAACAGGTTGCCGAGCTGGGTGCTGTTGAGAGCGGCCACCTTGTTCGCCAGCGTGACGAAGTTCACGTTGGAGAAGGTGCCGGTCAGACCAGTGGGCACCAGGGTGGTGTCGGCGGCGGCGGTCGCCAGCGCGTCGTTCCACATGGCGAGGGTCTTGGCGTACATACCGGCGGTCAGGTTGGCGAAGAAGCGGCCGAAGTCCACGTTGTTGCCGACGAGCTGGTGCCACTTTGCAACGATCATGCAGGTCTTGGGCTGGGGATTGATGGTGTAATCCCGGCTGTAGAAGCGGTTTGCGGGGGCGCTCCAGGAGCTGCCCCAGGCGCTGTCCTGGAACACGGGGATGTCCGTGCTGGAAATGGACAGCTCGTAGGTCTCACCGAAGCCGACCTCCACGGTGTCCGCGAACACGTCCACGGCCTCGCTGTAGACGGCGGGCAGGATGGGATTGACGATCTCGGTATAGATACCGGCGAGGGTGGCCCAGAAGCCCTTGCTGTTGAAGAACCGCTGGCCCTGCGCCTTGAAGCTGTCCCAGTCCTTGGGAGCAGGCTCGTGGGTGGCTTCGCAGGCGACGCGGGCAGCGTACAGCAGGTGTTCCCGCTGGAAGGTCCGGTTCAGAGCGGTGTACTGGGCGGGGGTCAGCTCGGCGGCGGGAGCGGTCTCCGGGGAGCCGTTGGCCCGCAGCAGGGCCTCCTTGCCGCGGCGGGCGTGCTCGAAGAACAGGGCGCGGCCCTCGGCCAGAATCTCGGCTCTGGCGTCCTGAGTTTCACCGTTGACGCGGAAGATGCTCCGGTCCACGGAGTTGAGGCAAAGCTTGTTCATGTCTGATGTCCTCCTCTCGTTACGCGCTGACCTTGCAGGCCACAACGTCGTAATAGGTGAAGCTGGCGGAAGCGCCCTCCACGAAGACGCCGGTCCCCCGCAGCTCAAAGTAGATGGCCCCGGCGGTGGCGGGGGCGGAAGCGGCAGGCACCAGCAGGCCGTCGTCGATGGTGAAGAAGGTGTTGGTGCTCACGGCGGAGGCCATATTGCCCTCGCCGAAGCGATAAACCGACTGGTTATCGAAGTCGATGCGGGTGAAGTTGCCGTAGCGTCCGGCGGGAACGCCCAGGCCCAGGGTCTCGCTGCCCACGTAGTAGGCGTTGCCGTGCTTACCGGGCAGGAGCTGGGTGTCGTAGGGATCGCAGGCGTAGATCACGTCGTCGATGGTGGCGGTGTCGGCAGCCGCGTTGAAAACCCAGGTGTTCTCGTTGTAAACCCTGGTGCCGCTGGGATTGTCGAAGCCCACGTTGGGGGCCTGGGAAGCCCGGACGCACAGCAGACCGGCGGAGCAGTCGGCGGCGGTGGAGCTATCCTCATACAGACCGGCGACGTGGCTCAGGTCGTCGCGGCGGTTGTTGGTGATTCTCGCTTCAAAGGCGGTCTTGTCGATGAAAGCCATGGTTGTCACTCTCCTTTATTACTGAATGCCCTTCCGGGCCAGGAGGCTCTGGATGCCGCCGTCGTCAACGGGGGCCTTGCCCTCCTTGTTCCAGATCATGGTGTTGTTCTGCTTCTCCTGCGCCTTTTCCCGGTATTCCATGTCCTTCTTGGCGCAGATGCTCATGACGCGCTCGCACACCTTCTCGTCGCCGCAGAAGTCGCCCTCTTTGTCGGCGCATTCGGTGTAGTCGCCTCCGTCGATCTCGGCCATGACGCAGGAAATGTCTTCCTCGCAGACCTGCTCGGCGGCGTCACGGTTCTCGTTGAACTTCCGGAGGGCTTCCTTGGCGGCTTCCTTCATGGCTTTGACCCGGCGCTTATTTTCCTTCTCGGTCATGGCTTTGATGGTCGCCTGCGCGTCGTCGCGCTCCCTCTCAGCCGCCGTCAGGTTGGCGGACAGGCTTTCGATTCGGGAATTCAGAGCCGCGAAAAAGTCCTCCGCGTTCATCTGGAAGTCCTCGCCGAAGCTCACGATGGCAGTCAGAGGGGTGATCCTCTCCGGCGCGATGGTCTCGTCTGCGCTCGCCATGCGATAGTTGAAGGGTTCGTAGCTGTCGTTGCGCATGGTGACGAGGATGCTCTTGTCTTCCTCGTTTTCCTTAGCGGCCATCACGACGTAGCCCTGGAACCGCTCGTTCAGCTTGGCGAGCTGCTTTCTGGTGAAAGTCACTGTCTTTTTCACTCCTTTGTCAGAGTTATTGTTTGGGGTCGTCGGTTCTTCCGCCGTGGGCGGCGTCCCCTCGCCCCCCTCGGTGTTGGGATGGTACGAGGCGACTTTGAGCTTCAGACTGTTCCACTTTTCGCCGTCCATCGCCTTGAGTGCCTGGATATTCGCTCCGGGGATCGCGGGAGCCACCGTGTCGTGGAGGATCGTCACACCAAGACCCCGCCACTCTGTAAACACGCTTCTGCCGTCTTCTTCGTGTTCTCCGGTGACTTCCGTTTCGGCGCTGACGCTCATGCGGCCCTGTTCCGCAAGAGTGTCGCAAAGCTGCCGGTTATAAAAACGCCAGAGTTTCCCCTTGGCGACTATCCACGTTCCGTCCTCGCCGGTCTCCGTCCATACGTCGCTCTCCCCTTCCCCGATTGCGCCCACGATTCTCTCCGCGTTCGCGCCGGTGAAGTCGGCGATCAGTTCCCCGCGCCACATGGTTTCGTCCATGTTGTGCCCGTCCGCGATACGTCTGCCGACGTAGGCGCAGAGGATGGGCGTTCCCCGGAAGGTCTCCGCAAACTGTTCCGCGTTTCGGTAGTCCCAGTTGTTGCGGTTGAGGCCGCTCCGCATGATGCGCAGCCGCACGTTGTAGTTGAGGTCGCTGTCCCTGTCCAGAACTTCCAGCAGACCGTAGACAGGTTCGCTCATACTGCATTCCTCCTTGTTGGTTTACCGTTATGCAAGAATATGTAAACTTCAATAATCAGGCGTCCCCCCCTGCCTCTCCTGAAAGGGGAGGGGGACCGCGAAGCGGTGGAGAGGTCCTGCCCCGCCGCTGCGGTTACACGAAGTCGTCCGGCTCGATCTTCTCCACTTCCGTGACTTCGCACGTTTTCTCGTCGTTGAAGCGCAGCTTCATGGCCCGCTCCGCCTTGACCTTAGCCATTTCGTCGCTCTCGGCTTGGACGCGGAACTGATATTTTCCGCCTCCGATCTTGGCGTGAACGACGTACAGGTGCTCCACCACGTTTCTCTTGACGTTCATGCCTTTTTCTCCTTCAGCTTTTCCAGGATGATGTTCCATGCCGCGCAGATGGCAGCGGCAAGGGCGGCGGACACCACGGGAGACAACACCGCCCACAGGGCGCTCCAGCTCTCCGGCCAACCGGCTTTGAGTATCACGACGATTTCCGGCACCAGAACGGCTCCGAAAGCCTGCACCGCCGTTTTCAGTGCCCTTATCATCCAGTCAGGCTGTTTTTTCAGCCACTCTTTCATAATGTGTTCCTCCATTTCTCATTTGCCTTCCCCGCGCCAGCCTCCCCTGAAAGGGGAGGGAAGGTTTCGCGCGCCCACCGCACAGCGGTGGGTCCCCTCGCGCGGTAATGGAACCGCGTAGCGGTGGAGAGGTTTCAAATTCAACCGATGGAATCTTGGTCGTTCTCTTTTCCGTCCGTCAGCGCCTCGTCGGTTCCGGGTCTCCCGCCGGGATTCATGTCATGCGCCGCAGCAGGCGGCAAATTACCCTCCCCTGCCTTGCTCGAATATGTGGATATCAACGGCAACCTCTTCATAAGCACCCCGCTCTTCGCCACCATGTCGCTCCAGCAGATGTCGTCCAGCAGGCTGCGGTCATGGAGTGCGTTATACTGGATGGCTGCGGGCAGGATGCCCAGGGTCATGTCGTTGCGGAGCTGCTTCTCAAGCTGGTTGTCCATGTAAAGGTCCCCGAACATGTGGAACTCAAACTCGTGCCGCAGATTCAGGTCCGCTATGGCGCAGGCCATTAGCTTCTCCACCCCGGCGTAAATGGGTGCCAGATACTTTCCTTCGATCTGGAAGGAGATCTGCGCCGCCCCTGCCCGCGCTTCGTCGGAAGCCGGGATCAGTCCGCTGAGACCGGCCTGGGTGATGATGTCCGCGTTCCCCTGACTCACGATGTCCGAGGTGCTGGCTACCTCGTTGAAGGTCTCCAGCTTCATGTTCTCCACCGGGGCGAAGTAGGCGGGCAGGCCGCCGGTGTTGTATGCTCCCATGAGCTGATTCCAGATTTCCGTGAAAAGCAGTCGTCCCGCATTGCTCAGTTTGTACTGGTCTGCGGTGTTGGTGTCCTTGCTCTCGAAGTACGGGATCTCCCCGTGGAGGAATCCAATCAGAGGATTCTGATACAGGGCGAGCTGGATGGCTTCCAGGTCCGCAAATTGCATAAGCCCGATAAACAGACCGGCGAGAGGCGGCGTCACTTCCGGCAGGGCTTCATCAACCTCGATGGTGAAAGCCTTGTCCACCGGCAGCGTCACCCAGTAATACCACCGCCCGTTCTCGTTCAGGGCTTCCGCGTTGGGCCGTCTCTTTTGAACGCCAGCCATGTCGATGCGGCTCTTTTCGGCGTAGACCACCTTCGCGCCGTCCCTCCTGGGTGCCGGGATAATCAGGCTGTTGAAGTCGTTCCAGTAGTTGTCGAAAAGTCCGGCCGGAAACTGCCGAACGTCCGTTCCCGGCTGGGCGAAGTACATCATGTCGAATGCCAAAGTGTACTTGCTGATATTGTTCCGCCCGACGATCTTGATCCACTCGGAGGGGAGCTGCTGGTAAAAGGCGTGATTGATGCGGTTGCGGCTCTTGTCGGCGTTTATGCGGTAGGTCCAGAAGGTCTTCCCTTCCAGCATGGCTTTCGCGCCTGCTTCCCTCGCAAGCTCGTGGGGCTTCATGGTCTTGCGGAGCTTATCCGCCAGCCGGTACTCCCGCCAGAAGGAATCGTTCATGTCGCTTTGGTCTACCAAAGTCGGGACGATGTTGTTGTGATAGGTCAGCAGGCTGGAGTAGGTGCGCCGCATGTGGCGGTAGGTGTAGTTGGTGTAGTCCAGGCTGCGGGAAGCTTCCCGCAGCTTCCGCTCGTTTGTCTGCGGGCGCTTCAGCATTTCCGCGATTTCGTCTTTGTTGAAGTTGATGGGGCTGGTTCCGATTCCCTGGAACCGCTGGTTCATCACCTGGGGGCTTGCAAACATGCCGCCCTGAAATCCGAATGCGCTGATAAGGCTTTGGAACGGTACGTTGTAATCCTCCGCCATGCTGCGGAACTTGCTGAATATTTCCGGGAAGGAGCCGTATTTCACTTTTTGAAGTTCCTTCGTGTTCGTCATGGCCGCTTCCCCCTTCCTTCGTTATTTGTCTTTCCTTCCGGCGGATTCCTCCGCCAGTTCTTGCAGGATCGTTTCAAATTCCTCGATCTTTTCTCCGAGCCTGCGCAGCATCTCCGGCTTCTGCCGCTCGATCTCTTCCACCAGCAGGCGCGTATTGCAGGCCAGCAGCCAGTTCCGGTCCCCTTCGGTGAGTCGTCCCGCGTCCTCGTCGGTCAGCTCCGCGCTTGGCTTCGGCGCTTCTCCGTCGGTATAAACAAGGGTGTATTCCGCAGTAATGCGGCTGAACCGCTGATACCCCATCCCGTCGATGGTCTCCGGTTTTGTGGGCATCGCGTAGAGCTTGTATGCGTTCAAAATATCCGGCCTCCCTGCCGTGCCGTTATGAGCCTCCCGTGGGCCGTTCCGACGATGCCCGCCGACGCGGGGCTTGCGGCCTGATACTGCCGAAGAAGGTCGTCGTAGTCGCTCTTTGTCTGGCGCTTGACCAAGTTCTGCCATTCCAGCCTCTGCGCCACGCGCAGGGCGTATTTCAGGGCGGACCAACTGTCTCGTTGGATGTGCTGGCTGATCCGCTTCTCCGTCCCGTTGATGACCTTGAGGTTCTGTATCTGCCCTACCAGTTCGCCGGTCTTCCGGTAGGCGTTGTAGATCGCGCTGTCGCTGCGGTCGTCCTTGATGCGGTGGTATTTTTTATAGGCTTCCAGTCCGCTCTGCCAGTTGGAGGTAAGGAGCTGGACGTTGCGGTATTCAAATTGCGTCTGTGCGTACCTCACCATGTCGGCATCCGGGTCCTTCACGCCAAGTCCTCCCGCCTTGATGGGGTACAGCACAGGGAGCGCACCGGGAAGCTCAATGGAAGCGTGAAATTCGTGGTCGTAGCTGCACAGGGGCGGAAGCCCGTCCCCGATGTCCTGCATGAGATTGGCAGCGACGGCGGAGCCGAATTGCCAGGCGTCAATTGCAAGAAAGCAATCCTGTCCGTCGAAGCAAAAGCGGTTCCATATCGCCTTGACTTTCCGCGCCTGGTCCATGTCCGGCGTAGGCCGCCAGTCGTCTACATAAACGACCTGCTTCAGGTACTTGTCACGCTTGATATGGCTTCTCTGCCTCGTCAGCTTCAGGACGACGCAGGCGCACTTTGCGTTCACCGGTCCGTCCTCATAGCTCACGTCGTAACCGACGACGTAGATCACATCCTTCGGTAGATATTCGTTGGCGTTATCTTTCAGGCAGCTATGATCCTCCATCATCAGGAGGCTGCGGCAGTCCGTCAGGGTGCTGTCCGAGACCATCGGGAATGTGTCCGTCCCCGTGTAAAGACTGCATAGTTCCCTTGCAAACTGGTCCGGCGTCAGCTCCTGCTTTCGGCTTTCTGCCCAGGATACCGGGCGCATCTGATTCAGCAGGAGAACGTCATATGGCACGTCCATCACGAATGCGCTCTGACCTTGCTTCATCATCGTCAGGTGTCGGCACCGGTTCTCGTAGGCGTAGCTTTGCCTCCTCCCGGCGGACGTGATGCTGTGCTGCTTGTAAGGTATATAGGCTCGGCTCTTTCTCCCCTGCACCACATAGGGAAGCCGCACAGCGGGCAGAACGACCTGAACGTAATCGTCTTCGTCGAACTTCACCCCGTCCTCCTGCGCGATCTCTTCCGCCACGCTCTTGTGGAGGTTGATGCCGCGCCGCCCGGTAATGGAAAGGGAACTGCCGTAGTCTGCGGTGGATATGGCAAAGTTGTCTTTGCTGGAGCTGTCCGTCTGGAAATGCGCCGTCAGGATCGGGTAGTCATGCTCAATGGCCCTGTGGGTTTCGATGCCGATGGAAGCCGTCTGTTTCAGGCTTGGGCCGATATACAGGGTTTTCGTTCCAGGCCATGTGAGCTGTTCCGTTTCCTCCTCCAACAAGGAAGAATGGCTCTTTCCTGCGCCCCGCCCTTCCGTCAGATCGACGTATTGGTAGTTGGCTTTGGCCCTCATATTGATTCGGTGCAGGATGGGAAGCTCATAATTGGCTTCTTCGCTTCGGCAAAGATCCGCCAAAAAGTCCGGGAACCAGCGGCAGGCCGCCATGAAAAGCACCCACCCGTCTCCCAGGTTGTCGTAGCTGTATGATTCGCTTACGGTCTTCTTGGCTCTGTGATGGGGCTACACCCACCCCGTCCCCGGAGACCAGGTATAAGAACGGCGGTGGAATCCCATCACATCACCTCCTCGTTGCTCCCGTTTTCACCAAATCGCAGCCCAGCGAAGCGGGTGCGATTTGGAAGCGACGTTTTGCCGAAATCTTCAAGCAGTGCCGCTTGCGGCGCTGCGCCGCATTTCGGCAAATAAGGAGCTAGTCAAACCCTTCCCGCCCGAAGTCGGAATAAACCTCGTCCCTTCGTACTTTCGGTGCCGGTTCTTCCGTTTCCTTTTCCGGCGTCCATCCGTCGTTTCTTGTCAGGTTCAGGTATTCATAGACTTCCTGCTCCTGCTCGTTGGGTTCTGCCGCAAACTCGTGGGCGTAGTCGCCCATCTTCGCCTGCTCAGGTAGTACCGGCAAATCAGGGAGGTCGTTGTTCTCCCGCATGGTATTGATGATGCTGAGCATGGCGTGCTCTGCGGCGTCCACGGTCTCCGGGTAGTGCTTACTGCGGCACCACTTGAAGAAAAGCTCCATGAACTGATCTTTTGTCAGCTCCGCTCCGACGCCGTATTTTTTCTGCATAGCGTCGATGATTCCGTCTACCCTCGCGTTTTCAATGGGCTTCGCGTCTTTCTTCCGCAGATTCTCCGCCGCCAGGTTGTCCTGAATCATCTTGTTCATGGTGCTTGCGATGGCGGCGCTGTCCTTGTCGCCTTTGGCGATGCACTTGTCTCTCAATAGCGCCATGCGGCTGCAGCTTCGCAGGGTATCCTCCTGCTGGGCGTCCATGCCGCCTGCGGAGTCGAGCCTGGTAGAGTACATGCGGAATATCCCGTCAAGGCTCTTGTAGTCCTGAACCGTGTATGGGTTATCGGGGTCTCCGTATCCCCAGTCCCGCTCCCAGCGTTCCTGTTCGCTGGCCCCGTCGGCGATGACGGTCTCCACGTCGGTCTCGCCGTCGATAAAGGATTCCTGCCTCGGCAGTCCCTCCAGATATTCCAGATAGGCTTCCCACGTCGGAACGGCCTGTGACGTATCGACCGGCAGATTCAGCGTCGCGCAGATGCAATACAGCGCAACGTCGCCGCCTATGTTCCCGGCCAGTTCAAGAAAACGCCTGCTTATTTCTTCTGCTTTCGCGTTTTCCGGCAGTTTCATATTGTCCTCCATCTTTCTCCCTTGCCTCCCGGAGTTGGCTCCCGCCGCTCCGGGAGGACTAAAAAGGAGGGAAACGCGCCCAGAAGAGACGCCAACAAAAGGAAGAAAGAATAAAAAAAGAATGATAGCGTGTCGGCATACAACCGTTCACGCTATCATTCTTTTCCTTATTTTCGGAATTTTGGTGCCACTTTCGTGCGCGTACATGACTTTTATGCGCTTACCATCCGTGCAAGTTGCTTCATAGATACTATCGTCACATCCGCCGCTTCGTAGTTGGCTCTCACCACCGCTTCCGCGAGTGGCGGGCATACCGCGTTCCCGCAGCGGGCCACCTGTTTGCTTTTCCCGTATTCGTTTCCGAGATAGTCCCGGTCGATGATATAGTCGGTCGGAAATCCCATCGCGGCGTAAAGCTCCTTCGGGGCCAGCATCCGCAGCAGGATATCCCGGATGTAGTACGGCGTTCCGTCGATGACAAGCAGAAGCACTTCGTCATCCGCCAAAGAATAGCCGCAGTATCGGTTCAGCAGTTCCCGGACCTTCGGCCAATATCCCAGGTCTTCTCCGTCATGGTATTTTTGAATTACCGTATGGCAAAGATAGTGATGCGTTGCCTGCGCTGTGATGGTCTGCAAGGGTTCCCGCATATTCTGGCCGAGGTTGTCTCCCTTGAATTTCACGATATGGGAGGCGCACAAAGCGTTATGGTCGATTCCCGTAACCGTCGGCATCGGTTCCTTTGCCTCTGACCCGATGACGCCGCCGTAGTATTTGCAGATATGCGCTGCGGTCAGAGCTTCCCGGTCGTGGCTGGTGATCGTCCGCATCGGTTCCATCGGGTCAATGGGAACGCCGTTGCCGAAGTATTCGGTCAAGTTTGCCGCCACAAGTCCATAGCGATTGGATGCGTCCACCGTCGGCATCGGCGTATTCATTCCGTTTGCCCGCACGTTTTCCGTTTGTTCCGTGTGGTACTGAATGAGCTGCGCTGCCTGAAGGATCTGTTTCCCGTCGCTCGTTACGGTATGAATCGGCATATCTGCCGGAAAACCGACGCTTCCGTTTGTGTTGGAGAACGTCACCGGGGAAATCACGGGATTTTCGCGGTCCTGCTCGCCCGTGCTGTGTGCACCCGCCACAAGGAACGGAGTTTCGCTCTTGATAGTGAACTTGTCCACGCCTCGAATTACGCGCCGCAGCGTATTGTCCGCCAGCGGTCTCACCGCATTGACGCCGTACTTTTCCTTGATTTCTTTCTTCGTGGCGAAGATGGAGTACATGGGAAGCGTCCAGTCGATGATCTCCGCCGCGCTGCGCCATTTCTTTTTCCCGTCGCTTCCGTCCCGGTTATGGGTCGGCCCCGGCCACACGATGGGCTTTCCGTCGCATCGGGCGATCAGCACGAACCGCTTGCGGATCGTGGGCGCTCCGTAGTCCGCCGCCACCAGCTCCCGGTGCTCGATGGCGTACCCCAGGTTTTTGAGCTGAAGCTTCCACTGGCTGAACGTCTGTCCGGCTTTGCTCTTGATGGGCTTTCCCTTGCGGACCGGCCCCCAGGTTTGAAACTCCTCCACGTTTTCCAGGATGATTACACGGGGGCGTACCGTCGCCGCCCACCGAAGCACGATCCACGCCAGACCCCGGATATTTCGGTCTACCAATGCAGATCCCTTGGCCTTGGAGAAGTGCTTGCAGTCCGGAGAAAACCACGCCAGCCCTACTGGGCGTCCACGACACACTTCCACCGGGTCAACGTCCCACACGGACGCCTGGATATGTTCCGTGTACGGGTGATTCGTTTTGTGCATGAGTATGGCGTCCGGGTCGTGGTTGATGGCGATATTCACGATTCGCCCCGTCGCCAGCTCGATTCCCGTACTGGCCCCTCCGCCTCCGGCGAAGTTATCGACGATGATTTCCTGAAAAAGATCAATCTGCCCGTTCATTTGCTTTCTCCTTTGCCGCTTCTATTGCCTCGTCCCGTGCCTTACACCGCTGCATTCCGTGCCACATATAGCTCCGTTTGCATTTGCGCATACAGCAGTACATGCATATAAAATGCCCCGGCTTCAGCGGGCACTCCCCGGCCACGCTGTCGTAGTAGGCATTCCCGCATACTTCGCACTTGATTCTCTGCGCCACGTCATATCACCCAGTTCACCAAGGACCAGACCCTTGCTTTCCACGCTTTCCGGTAGCTTTCGTAAGTCGCTACAGCTCCAAACCGAGACGCGTAAAGTCCTGCCTCATTTCGGCCATATCCGATGCTCATAAGTAGCTTTTTGAACTTCTTTCTGCTGCCGCACTTGAGTTTCATCTTTTCTCGCACGAATTGAGGAAACTGGTCTGTAGCAAGGTTCACCGTGATCGAACACTCGGCATAATTGCGAATAGATACCGGAAACTGCGCCCCGTCTTTCTCACTCTGCGCGTCTGCGATTTCCAAAGACATCGGTATAATCCCGTTTCCGATTTCCCGGTACTCACCGTTTTCGATTACATACAGGGTTCCGGTTCTCTGTTCTTCTCCTGTTCCCATCAGCGCCCGGTACTCCCCATCCTGCCGTCTCCGCGCTCCGTTTCGTCCAGTTCCGACACGACTTCCAGCTCCACTTTCGGGATTGGAAGGATAACGATTTGGCTGATCTTGTCCCCTGCTTTGAAAACGTAGTCCCGCCCGTTGTCCTCGCTGTAAATCTTCACGATGATGGACCCGGTATAGCCGGAATCCAACAAACCTGTGCTCGTCAGGCTGTGCTTCACGTTGAGACCGCTCTTGCTCACCAGCAATCCGCAGTACCCTTCCGGTACTGCCATGTGTACGCCGGTATCGTGTACGGCATGGCCCCCGGCAGGCACAATGAAATCCTCCTTGGCGCACAGGTCCCACCCCGCGTCGGCATCGTGCCCGTGCTTCGGCAGGAACGCGCCGGGTTCAAGCTTCACTTTGACGATCATTCTTTTTTCCTCCTGCTTCATGCTGATTCTTTGAAAAGGTCGATCTGCCCTGGAATCGGCTCGTCAATTTCCTTCTTTGCCTTTTCTTCGGCATCTCTCGCCGCCTTGTACTCGTTGTATTTTTTTCGGTATTCATAGCTTGGCCCGAAGATGTTCCAAGCAGCCTTGACCACGTTCGGTTCGTACTTCCCAATCAGTTCCAGGTCGTCAACGGCCCTGTAGGAAATCGGGCATCCGCAGCATCCGGTTCTTTTCAGACCGTATACTTCATAGGCGTCGCTGTACCGGATTCCGTATTCTTCCTTGTACCAGGCTTTATCCGCGTCCGAAACGTAGAATAGCGGTCTCAACCGGTATTTCCCATCCCCGGTCTCCGTGAAGCACATGGCGGTGTTATCTTTTCTTGGAACGGAGCGCATCCCGCCCTCGTCCCGGCGCTCCCCGGTGATTACCATGTCAAAGTCCTTCTGTACGTTGTGGGCGATCTGCTTTTTGCAGTAATCGCAGCACCGGGCGCTGATTTTGAAATCCGGGGGGTACTCTGTCACGAAATCCCGCATATACCGGCTGGAGTTTATGACGAGCTGAATGTTCGGTCTCGGTTCTCCCTTTGCGTTACAGCAGCAGATGAAGTTGATGAGGCTTTCACATTTGGGGTATCGCTCTTTCAGCTCTGCCCGTTTTGCCGCTTTGTCCTCCGCCTGCGCATATTCGTCGGCAATGGACATGGGAACACCTTTCTTTTGCCATTCCTCCAAGCCGCCGCTCATGATCTTCGAAACGAAAGGAATCCCATATTTCCGGGAAGCTTGGACGATGTTGACCTTTGGCCTCGCTGTCTCGATTTCGATACCGTATTTCTCCGCCGTCTTGGCTACATGGTCTTTCGTCGCCTGCATTTCCAGACCCGTATTGAAAAAGACATATTTGATTTCAGGAAGGTGGAAGATGTGCCGTGTCTGTTCAATCAGGTGAATGAGGATATCGCTGTCGGCCCCTCCGGAGTAAGAGCATATTGCCTTTGGATGCTCTTTCAGACGCTTGGCGATGATGCTTTGGATTGCCGTAAACTTTCTCGGTGCGTCAAAGTCGGCGTAAGGAGGACGGTCTGTATAGACTCTGCTGTAGTAGGTTTCACCCATTCCGATCTTCCTCCTCGCACGCTTCGTCGTCTTGCAGGCTGGATTCCAGATCCCGGCATATTTTCTTCAAACGCCGAATCTCGGCTTTTATCGCAGCAATCTCAGTTTTCAAGTCCATCTTTCTCCCCCTTTTTCTTTCCCTTGTCATCCCGCAGCGTCTGGTCTCCGAAGAACTCCGCCGCCACGGTCTTTATGAATTCCCCGTGCCACCGAAGCCCGGTGCGCTCCGATATGCCGATCTTCATGGCCGCGCCTTGCAGGCTGTGGCTACGCCGCCAGTAAATCATTTCGATGAATTCCACGCGGCTGGCTCCGTCCCGTGTGCGGAAGGTTTCGTCCACAGCGCGGCGGACGGCTTCCAGCTCCCGCCGCTCCAGGTCGGATGCCGGTTCCCGACCGCTGCCGTATTTGCGGACGATGTACTTCATGTAGCCCCACCAGCCCCGGTTGCGGGCGTGTCGGTTATAGCCCAAGTCAATCACCCCCTCCGCTCTTTCCCACCGTCAGGATTCTTCCGCCTTGCCGAAAACGATTTCCCGGAGGACGTTCGCCTTTTCTTTGCGTATCTCCACTCTCCGGCTTTCCCCGGTGAATACCATCGGGACGCACATTTGAAGCACCCGGTCATAGATTCGCTTGTACCGAAGACCTTCCTGCACCCGCAGGTCCTTGAGGCTCAGGTTGGTGGTGACGATCATCGGCTTCTTTCTTCGATAACATGCGTCAATGAACTGATATACCGTCTCAGAGGAATACTCCGTGTCCCGCTCCACGCCCAGGTCATCCACGATGATAAGGTCATATTCCATCGCCTGCCGCACCAGTTCGTTCATTTCAAACTTCGACGTACTCAGGATCGTCGGGAAGTTCGTCATAAGGACCGGAACGCCACGGTCGATCAGAGCGTTGGCTATGCAGGCGGCGGCGTAGGTCTTTCCCGTCCCTACCGGACCGCTCATAAGCAGCCCAGTATTCTGCGCCTTTATCTCATCCCAGTGCTCCACAAAGGCACGGCACTTCTGGATGTTCTCGCACCCGTCGGAATCCTCAAACCGAACGTCCCGCAGGCTGTCATCCGCGATCCCGCTGACCCGAAGGTTTTCGATTCGGATGCGGCGCTGTTCTTCCTGCCACTCCTGTTCCTTGCGTATCCATTCATCCTCTCCGCATTTGCACAGGCACGGCACGGTGAAAGCTTTTCCGTTGATATCCGTGATGGTCTCTTTCTGTGTATGGCATTTCCCGCAGTAAAGAAGCCCGTCAGCTTTGGAGTAATAATCGCCGTCTTCCGCTTCCGCCTTGCGTCCGAGGAGCATCCCGGCGATGATTCCCCCCAAAGATTCCAGCGCCATCACAGCACCCCTTCCATGTCCGCTTCGTAGTCGTGTTCTTCTCTGCGCCGGTCTGTCGGTCCAGAGGTCTTATTTTTCTTGATGCTGGCAAACGCCACACCCATATATCCGTTGGCAATGCTGTCGGATATTATAGACATCACCGCATCTTCCCCGTACTGTTCCGCGTAGCCTTTCACCTGCGTGATGAATTTCTTTATGCTCACCGGCTTATAGGCTTCTCTGCGCTGCTTTTTGTATTTCAGCCACTCGATAACGGAATCTGCCATCGGTTTTGAGAGAACGGAAAGGTCTTTCTCAAACTCTTGTTTTCCGTATTCCGCCTTTTTGGAGGGCTTTTTCTCTTCTTTTTCTTTTCCCCCCACACCCCCCTTTAGGGGGGTATCTTCTTCTTTATCTATATCTTCTTCTTTTATTCTTATTCTAGGTGCGTTACTTTGCGTAACGGAATCGCTACCTGTAACGTTACATAACGTTACGTCGCTTTCTTCTTCCGGGGATTGTAACGCTTTTTGTTTCTCCCGGTATCTCGCTACGCGCTCTCTGGTCTGTTCCCGTATTTTATCCAGTCCATCCGAGTTCTGGTGCGCCGCCCAGTCCTCAATGACGAGAAATCCGTCCCGGCGGATCATGCCAAATTTTTCAAGCGCGTCCAGTGCGAGGGTGACGGTGTTCTCTTCAAAGTCCAGTTCGTCCGCCAGCATCTTCGGCGTGTAGGGGATGTTCTCCGTCAGGAATATCATTCCCCCTGCATTGCACTTCCCGGCCAGCGTAAGGAGCATGACCCAAATCAGCACGATGTTGTTCCCGTCCGGCAGCTTGCGGAGGTGCCGGATCTTCCGGTTCTCAAACATGTCGGTGGTAATCTTGATCCACTTGACTTCTGACATCGTTTACCTCCGATCAGAAAGGAAGTTCCCCTTCGTCGTCGTCTTCCACTTCCGCAAACTGCGGCCCGTCCGCCTCCGGTTCCCCTGCCGCCCGTGCGGTCTGAGCCAGCGCAGTTGCCGCCTCGCCCATGTCCGGCACGACGTTGGGGCTGATGCAGAAGCCGAGGTTCAGGTCCCAGTAGGTATTTCCGTCATATTCCCGGCGCTCCATGCGCCCCACGACAAGGATGGGGTCCCCGCGCTGCAAATCCTTGGCGTAGGAAGCCACACCCTTCAGGAAGGATTTACAGTCGATGTATTTCTTTTCTCCGTTTTTGTCAGCTCCGGCGCAGATGCCGAATTTAACGAAGTAGCCGCCGCTTTTGGTGGAGACGATCTGAGCGTCCCGGCTGACTTCTCCCCAAACGAGCCGGTCCGTCTCACTCAGTTTTACGACGCCGCCCAAAGGAATGTATGCCATTTTATGATTCCCTCCCGTTACCAACTATCAGGGTATCTGGTGAAGTAATGGCCGCCGACGTGCAGAAAGATTTCGCCGTAAATCGGGGACCTTGCGAAGAACACAACGTCCGGTTCCAGAATCGGCGTCTCGGTGATCGCCAGCCGCACCGCCTCATACTGTTCCTCAGTCGGCGTTATCTCGTCCAGTTCCGGAACTCCGTAGTCAGGTGTAAATTGGCCGGGCTGATACAACACGTCGTAGATGGTGTCCGGGAAGTGTTCGTTGAGCACGCGGTTCAGGACTACCTCCACCACGAGTCTCATGCCAAGTATCTTCTCCCCGCGTGCTTCTCGCCACGCCAGACACGCCAGAAGCTCAATATCTTCCGGGGTAATGTCGATGCCTTGCCAGCGTTCCGCGCTCTCCTGCGCGATTATTGGGCGGTCTACAACGATTTGCTTTTCCACCACGACCGGCACTTCCACCATCATGAGCTGAGGGACGTTGACGTATTCCGTGACCGTTTCGGTGACGGTCTTTTCCACATACACGATTTCCGGCTCCGGCGTTTCCGTCGGCTCCGCCGCCCGCGCCGTCATGGGTGCATTGAGATGTTCCCACAGGCAAAAGCAGAGAACGAACATAGCCGCCATGCCCAGCAGGATGAATACCTGCCGCAATGAGTTCTTCACCATTCAAGATCCCCCGTTTCGCTGTCAAAGTCCGAGGCTTCCACTTCGTCCGGCGGCTCCATCTCCGCCAGCTTTTCCATGACGGCGGCGGATGCCCGCTGCGGTGTGATGAAGTCGATCTTGGCGTCCTGACCCTGGAGCTGTTCCCCGGCGTGTTTTCCCTTTGTGGGAGTATAGGAGAATTCACGCATTCTCCCGGCGATCAGGACCCACTCCCCGCCCCGGAGCGCAGCCGCCGCCGCGTATGCGTCCGGATTGTCCCGCTCGATCACTACGCAGTTGATGAAAGTATGTTTCTTCCAGCGCACGGAGAAGTTGCATCGCCGCGTGTTTCCTTTCTCCCGGATGCTGAGTTTCGGAGGGCCGGACACCTGGCCCCATGTCAGCATGTCGTAGTATCTGGCGTATCGCTGGTCTCCGGGGTTTCCCTCGGAGCTTTCCTTGTCCAACACTTTGAACTGTCCCATTCGTTCCTCCTGTCAGCCTCCCCTGAAAGGGGAGGGGGACCATTTTGCCGGTGTCGGCAAAATGGTGGAGAGGTCTGTCCCCCTTCCCACGTCCTTATCCGGCAGAATGCCGATTGCCGCCGCGAGCGGCAGCAATCGGAAGATTCCGCCTGAACGTCCTTATCAAACCGGAAGGCAGGCTTTCGGTTTGATTTTTGTTACGAAAAGAAGCTGCCCAGCACTTCTTCCTCGTCGTCGGCCTTGATGGTGACGGCCTCCTTCACCGGCTCAAAGGACACGTCCTGCGCCTCCGCTTCGGCATCCTCTTTCTTCGGCCTGCCGCGCCCTTTCTTCACCGGCGCTTCCGGTTCGGTGGACGGGGCTTCTGCCTCCGCCTCCGGTTCTGCGGGAATCTGGACGCTCTGCTCGCGGATTTCTCCCGTGCTGGGGTCCACGTTCATCACGTCGAAGGAAGCCAGCGCCTCCGCGTCCTTGGCGTCCTCGTCCTCCTGAGTCAGCACGGTCTCGATGTTTGTGATGGCACGGAGCTGGACATAGCCGCTGTTCAGCAGACGGCGGATGACCGTCTTCTTCATCATGGTCTCCGTGGCGCTGTACCAGGGGCTTTTCTTTTTCAGCCGTTCCGCTTCTTCGGGGCTGAGGTCTCCGCTGATAAGCTGGCGGTACTTGGCACGGTCAAAGGTCTTGCTGTATTGCTCCGCGTGGTCCAGAATCGCGCCGAGGCTCATGTATTCGCTGCGGAAGAAGCCGTCCCGCTTCTCCACATAGGCGTAGTAGCCGACGATGGGATGCTTCTCCGCTTCCTCGTCCGTGGCGTAGATGGAGAAGTCGAATTCCGGGCGCTTCGTCCGACGGTTGCGGCCGACGTACTCTCTCTCGCGGATTTCCACGCAGTCCATGTCTGCCACGTCGCCACCGGCCATCGCCATCGCGATCAAACCTTTGTCACTGATCCGACGCTTTATCATCGCGTCGGGGTGGACTATCTCTTCACACGTTATCGTCGTGTGCCGCGCACTTCGGGCCGCAACTCGTCTCCGGCCCTACCCCGCTACATTCATCGCGGGTAGTCTCTACACTCAAATACTCAAAATGGAGTCCGTGGCAGTGCTTGTATTTTCCGAGGAGGTGCCCTCTCACGGTGGAATACCCTTTGTCTTGTGCTTCCTTGTAACCGTGAAACACTTCTCCCGTTTCAATGCAACGGAAGGTTGGCGAGGGCTTCATGTACCGCTTGCCACCAAAAGGTTTAATTCCCCTTGCTTCCATCGTAGCCTTGCGCTTTGCTTTGGTTTCTTCGCTCTGCTTAGCTCCGAGCTGATAGGTTCGTAGTTTTTCGCGCATTTCGTCGGAAACGGGGTGCCCTTTGCGTGGGCCCTTGAGATTGTTTTCAATAACAAACCGTTTTTGTTCCTCGGTCATGTTGGCCCACTGTCTTTTTCCGCACTGTCTCAGATGTTCTTTTTGTTCTTCGGTCAGTGGCATCTTGCATCCGACACCGCCAGCAGTTCTGTTGTATTCCGGATTGAGCTTGGCAATGTAGTACATTTCTCTTTCGTCTAGTTCGCTTGCATCGCATTCTTCCAGAACCTCATAAGAAAAGTTCTCGTAGCCGTACTTTTTGAATGCTCTGTCCAAAAGGTAATTGTGTTCTTTCCCTTTCGTCCGATGTTCTGCGAATCGACGCTTTATGTCTCTGCTCTGCCCAATATAACGGTGTCCAGACACCTTGTTGGTGATGATGTAAATGCCGACCATTGTTATCTCCATTTGAGTACCGTAGCACGGTATTACCCTTGGTTGACGGGCTTCACCGTTAGCAACCGCTTTCGCGGTCACACCCCTGAGTAATAGGGTTCACGCGGTTTTACTTGACCAAAAGGTTTAGCCAAGTTGGAACTGCGCCGTCCCCGCATAAGGCACGACATAGTAGCCCATGCCCAGCATGAGGCCCATTCCCTCGCCCCGGAGCGCCGCCGCCACGATGGAAGCGGGGTTGCAGTTCTGAAGCTCAGTGCTGCTTGCCACGAGGGAGATCAGGCTGCCGGTCAGCCGCGCCGCGCTCTGTGCGTCCGGCGTAGCTTTCTTAATCATGCTCTGGAGGGCATCACCCTGAATGGCGACGGAGAACTTCTCCTGCTTGTTTGCGATAGCGCCGCTCCCGGTGGGGGCCAGCGAGTTGTTAAGTCTAGCCAAGGTTTATCATCCTTTCACGTTAAAGTCTTTTCTCAGCTTGCGCTGTATGCTTTTTATCCGGTCGCTGGCCCATGCGTCAGAATGTCCGAAAGCCTTACCTATGCCTGTTTTCGGCTTCCCGTTCATTCGCATGAGGGCGATGGTTTTTTCCTGTTCCGTCAGCCTTTCGGTCAGATACATGTCCAACAGCAGTTCTTCTTTAGCTCGTTCTCCCTGCGGGTCTTCCAAGGCGTCGGCATACATGACTTCCGTATCTCCGCCGTCGTCGTGGAGATAGGCTTGCTCCAACGATATGTCCCCTTCCGGGGTCCGCGTTCTGTCTCTCCACGCCAGAATGATGGCGTTTCTTATGACTGGGGCGGCGAAGGTAGCGAACTGGAATCCCAGCGATTCGTCGAATTTCAGCGCCGCTTTCCAAAGCCCGATGTATCCGTCCTGTATGGTGTCATCCGTAACGCGGATAGCCATTTGGTTGGCGATATACGGAACAAGCTTCATGTTGGCGAGGAACAGTTCCTCGGCTTCCTCACGGCTGCGCCGGTGCCCTTGCTGCTTTCTTGGAGGCTTGCTTTGCTCTGTCATATTCCCTTTGCCTCTCGTTGATGGAGCCTCGATTCATGGCGCGGTAGGCGGCATCATATGCCCGAATTCTCTCCTTGTTGGCTTCGCGCCAACGGCGCTTCTGTTCAAGCCGTTTCTGTCTTCGTTCTTCTTCCAGCCTGATTTTTGCCTGAGCTACGGGCCGGAAGTGAGCGATTGCCGGGTGCTTTCTCGCCCCGCCCTTTTGAGCGTCGTCCCTTTCTTTTATCTCACGGCGTTCCTCCACCGTAAGCGGAAGGGCTTCGCACAGGCAGTCCCACAAAAAGATGCTCTCCAGCTCCGCCGGGGAATATCTGTCGTTTACACAGGACACTCAAATCAACTCCTAGAATTTCCGCTTGGCATAGGTCGCCATAAGTAGGGCCTCTGCCATCCCATCGTCATCCTTCTTGCTGCGTTCCGTGCGTTTCAGGTTTACTTCCGGGTACAGCCGCTTGCAGACCTCTACGCTCTGCGCCTTGTCGGATGTAAGCCCAAATTCCTTCTTCCACTTCTGCGGGGTGATGGGCTGGTAGGGGATTCCGATTGCGTCCAAAATCCCCAGCAGCCATCCGTAGGTCTGCCCGAACTTGAAAGAACTGGCGATGCCCTGACCCGTGATGCTGTGGACTGCTTCGATACAGCAGATGCAGTCATCGTCCTCTTGCTTGAGGGTTTTGAGTGTCAGGATATAGACCTCCGGCTGATACGCAAATAGCATGGGCGGGTGTCTTTCGGTCAGGACTGCCATCGCGCCCTTGGCACCGGGGTCAATGCCTATCCAGATCATTTCTTTTTTTCCTCCCGGAATACCTTCCCGCCCAAATACAGCTTGTACCCGGCTTTCCGCAGTTCGTCCCGCCGCGCCCGGTCGGGGTAGCATGACGGATAATCCGTTTGGGCCATCACCGCCCCCTGCGCGTTGCGGACCTCGAACCTCGCTCCCTTCTCCGGAAGGGGGATCTCTTTCTTCCGCGCCGCCATCGTCTCAGCCCTCGATCTTCTCGAACCAGATACCGATTCGGTCAAACGCCGCCCTCAGTTCCACGAGCTGGCTACGGGTGGCGTGGACGCGGAACGCCAACGTGTAGACGTTCTCCTTCGGCACATCGCCGTGCTGGTAGACTGTCTGCTCCTGCGCCGGTGCGGGTTCATCGTCCAGCTTGTACTTTGCCGCCTGTGCCTGCGCCGAAGCCCTGGCCGCTTCCTGCCGTGCCTTTTCCCGTTCCTCGGCTTCTTTCCTTGCCGCTTCCGCTTCCCGTCTGCGGGCTTCCTCCGCTTCCCTGCGGGCCGCTTCCCGCTTCTTGGTCTCGGCAAGCTCTCCGTTCATTTTCATCACGGCGGCGAGGTCGTGGTTCTTGGCGTAGGCGGTCAGAAGGGTCGCCTCAAACTCGCTGCCAAGACCACGGATGGCATCCACTCCGTCGGCGCACATGTCCATCGCCTGAGCAATTTCATGCTGGGCCTGCTCCACGGTATAGGTGACGTTCCCCCACTTGGGGTTCTGCACCTGCTCGAAGGACAGATAAGGGGCAAGCGTTCCGATGTTGTCATCGAAGAAAGCCCGAAGACCGGCCAGCTTCTCCGCCTTGCGCTGCTCGGCGTATTTATTGATCTGCTCGGAGAGGTTGGTTTCGCTTTCGTAGCAGACGGCGGTGAGGCGCTTGCACTTTTCCTCGAAGGAGACCAGCGGCGCGGAGAAGTCCCGCTTGATGCTCTTGCGGTAATCGTCGATGGTCTTTTCCACCTTGCGGATACGGGCCAGCACGTTTTTCCCTTCGGCGATGTCTTCTTCGCGGAGCACCAGCTTCTCGTAAGGAGCCATCAGTTCCCGAAGCTGGGCTTCCACTTCCTCGAAGTTCGCCGTGAGGACCGTCTCCTTGATCGGCGTCAGGTCCGTCGTCAGCTTGAACTCCAAATCAGGCATCCGCTTCCGCCTCCTCCGGCATGACTTCCTTGATCTCCTTGCAGGCGAAAGAGGGTTCCGGGCAGTTCACCGCCGTGACCGTCGCCACCTGCCGGGGGTTACGGTAGGTCGGGCAGATGACCTTCTGCCCCAGCCGCAGGTCAAGCATCGTGCGGTAGGTGTACGATTTCTTGCTCACGCCGTTGTTGTCGTCATAAACGACTTCGACGTATTCGGGTTCTCCTGGCTTTCTCATATCGTTCATTCTCCTTGCTATAATTTCATTTCAACCGTTGCAATGCGGTGGTGTTGGCAGGGCTCGGCAGGGCTTGGCGAAGCTTGGCTAGGCGTGGCTAGGCGTGACTTGTCCCATCGTGGCTCGTATTGCTTGGCCCGGCTCGGCTCGGCGAGACACAGCCCGACGCGGCTAGGCAAGTCGAGACATGGCGTGTAATGCTTGGCAAAGCTCGTTTAGTTGGTTCGTACCTAGAACCGTATCGGTGCTCCGGGGCGCTTCCCGGTTTTGACGCTGTTCCAGAACTCTTCTTCCTGATTCAGAAGCCATGCCATGTCCGCTTCGTGTTCAGCACGTTCAAAGTGATACCGGCGTATGGTGGCGTCGCGTTCCTGATTCAGCAGGATGGCGAAAAGGTCTGCAAACTCAAACCCACCGACAATCATCCCGTGAAGCACCTGGCAGAAATATCCTTGCGGGATCTGGTCGCGCCATTTCTCCCAGTCTTTTCCGCTGGAACATGTCGCGCTCTTGCATTCCCACAGGCCGCGCCGTCCGGTCTCTTTTTCCGTAAGCCAACCGTCGGGAGTGTAAAACATAAATTGATGATGGTCGTTCCGCCGGAGGACGGTGTACGGGGTGAAGTCCAGCGTGTACTGCGGATACATGACCCGGTAGAGCGCCCGCATCGGTTCCTCGACGGCATTGCCGAAGCTGACCCGTTCATCGTCACCGATGTCCTTTGAAATGCGGACTCCGGTCTTTTCTTCCCACAGTTCCATGCGGGTCTTGAATCCAAAGCCGCAGATAGCACCGGCCTCAGAAGCGCCGATCCCGTCCCGGAACGACAGCCATTCTTCCCGGCTGTCGTAGGTAGTCCATGTAACCGACATTCTTCTACCGCTCCATCTTGATTTGATTCAGGGCGGTCTCCATCGGATGCTGCTTTCCGGTCAACCGCTTCACTTCGGTTACGCTTCCTGCAAAAGACGCAGACAACCGGGCGTTGAAGTCGTACACTCGCTGATAGGTCTGCTGTTCATCTTCGCTCATGTCCTGCACGGGTGCGCCGTCAAGGATTCGCTTCCCGTGCTTCAGACGGTTGCGGGCTTTCTTGACTTCGCCTGCGTATTCCTTCGTGTAGTCTCCGGGGTAGATGATGCGGTAGTCACCGCCCTCAATGCTGACGATCATCTTCCCCTGTTCTTCCAGCAGCTTCTTTGCCTTGGAGATCGCGTTGTAGTATTTGGTGGTTCTCCGTCTCTCCCCGGTCACGGTCTCGATTTCCTGGTATCGAACGATTTCACCGTAAGAACGCTGGGAGATATAATCCGCGAGGGATTCCCAACTACGAATCGTTTTGTTATCCATAAGTGGTTTCCTTTCTGATGAATGTTGGCTCGGCAAGGCATGGCTAAACCTGACACGGCATAGCCGGGAAAGGCGAGGCTTGTAATTCTCGGCTTGGCTTGACCAGGCTTGACGCGGGACGGCGAGGCCAGACACGACCCGTAACGCTCGGCTTGGCTGGGCAGGGCTTATCTTGGCAGGACCCGGCCAGTCGCAACACGACCCGGCTTGTAATGCATGGCTTGGCACGGCCTAGCGAGGCTTGGCCTAGCGCGGCAGGGCATGTAACGCCTGCCTCGTTAATCCAGTTCCGTGATTTTGCTCACGAACTTTCCGTACCTAGGCCGACTGTCGCACAGCCCCACGCACTTCCCAGCGTACTCCAGCGCGTCCACGATGTCGCTGAAGCTGAGGATGGATTCGTCATAGGAGGCCGTAAAGTCGCACCGCCACATATTGAACCGTCCACGGGTGCGCATGACGCGGCTCTGCTGGACACGCATGGAGCGAACGTCCCGGAAGCGGGATTCGTTTTTCATTTGTTCCTTCGTCCGCTTCTCCCCGATGTCCAGGGGGACGAGCATTTCCAGCACGTTGAATCCGCGCTCGACGTGCTTTCCCTTCTTGGCGTTCTTCGCCCCTTCGCGGACTGTGGCTTCGATGTTCTCCGCCGGGATATAGAGGCCGATTGCATCGTCCCAATAAAGGGACAGTTCCCACTCGATGTCGGAGATCATGCGGAGGTCTTCTTCCGTCTTCTTCCGCTTGCTGGTCAGCTTCTTCAGCTCGATTACGAGCTTGTCCAGCGGGTTCACTCCTCTGGTAGAGTGCATAATCAGGGGGGAAATCCCTTTCAGTTCAACTTGGATGGTTTTCATGGTTGTATTATTCCTCCATTTGTGTTAATATGGAGGCGAAGGGGTCAGACCTTTCGCCTCATAGCCGTTCCGGACGTGCCACCGTCCGGGCGGCTTTTTTCATTTGTTCAGGGTGTATCTTGCGTACCGTGTTGGCTCGCCGTGGCGGTCCACTCCGGTTTCCAGCTTGGAAGTAATGGAGTGTCCGTCCCTTTTCAAGTCCCAAATTCGAGCACCCAAACGGGTGCATCCGAATTCCGTTATGGCTTCCCACGGGGTAATGCTCCCGTGCTCCTCCATATACTTCAGGACGCGCTCTTTGTCGGTCATGCCGTCACCTCCAATCCGCCCAAGGCTTTTTTCTCCGCGTGCTTCTCACGCCTCCTGGCGTTGATTTCGTCCTTGTGCTTCTCCCACCAAGCGCGTTTGATCTCCCTGCTGCGCTCCGGGTTTGCTTGCCGCCATGCCGCGCTTCTCGCCTTGTTTTCTTCCCGGTGTTCTGCGAGGTATTGTCTGGAATAAGCGTTGTGCTCTTCCCGGTGAAGCAGGTGGTAGGATTTTTGGTATTCCGCGATGGACTCACGGTTGGCGTCTGCATAGGCTTTCCGGCGTTCCAGAATGTCGGGCTTGTGCTCGGAGAAGTACCGCTGCCGGTACTCCTTGATTTCCTCCGCGTGGGCGGCGGCATACTCGCGGTTCCTCGTGTCGATGCGCTCTTTGTTTTTCCGGTAGTATTCCCGGTCCGCTTTCCGCTTCCGCAGTCGCTTTGGGTCTACTCGCTCGTCCAGTATGCTTTGGTCTCGGAGTCGGGCGGCTTCCACTTCAGACGGGTCGTAGTCGTGCTGGTTTTCCACTTCGGCATCGAACGCCGCCAGTTCCGTCAGTTCCTCCGGGGTAAAGGGAATAAAGGCGCTCACCCCAGCATCACCGCCCCGCGAATAATCATCACCGCCGCAAACAGGAGAAGCCCCCACACGCCGCCGCAGATGATGGCATCAATGATGCGCTCTTCTTTGTCATTCATTGCGCCACCGCCCTTGCTATCGCCGTCTTGGTGACGCGCCCTGCTGGGAAATCGTACCGGCGCTTCACGGTTCGTGGGTTCACACCGAGGAACGCCGCGATTTCCTCCCGCGTCAGCAATTCCCGTCCGGGGAATGTATCGTCCAGCCGTGCCAGCAGCTCGCGGTAATCGGGTTTCTCACGAGGCATGGTCGGCTTCCTCCATGCCGGACGTATCTCCGTCTATGCTGTCCGGGTCTTCCGTGTCGGTCATCAGTGCCTCCATGGTGCAGCCGTAGAAGTTTGCCAGCTTGAGGAGGTTTTCGGCAGACGGCTTGTAGATATTGGTCTCCCACTGATAAACCGCCGCGTCAGACACTCCCAGGCACTGCATGACTTCTTTGATTGTCTTGCGAGCTTTCAGTCGCTCGCGCCTGAATCCAGTCAAATTCTCCCCTCCATTCTACTAAGTTTAACTTGACACTTTGCGTCGAATCATGTAAGATAAGCGTTGCCAGACAACTTAACTTTCTGAAGCCCGCAAAGGTGGGGGCTGGCGTTAGCTTTGCCCTATCGCTTAGTACGCGCTTAGTATACGCTAGGTAAACTTAGTTGTCAAGGCGTTTCAGTAAGTTTTTTAAGAATTTTTTGTAAGGAGTTGGGGGGATTCGCTAAGTGGAAGTTATTGATATGATTAACGCCAGACTAAGGGCTGCAGGGATGTCCGGCGCAGAATTAGCCCGGAGGATTGGGGTTTCGACCGGCGTTTACTCGCAATGGAATACAAAAAGAACCGAGCCATCTAATCAAAACTTAATCAAGATAGCGACGGTTCTTAATTGTGAAGTAGAGGATTTAATGCCTGGTTCGGAAGAAGAACCGGAAGCTTTGGGTTCAATAGACGACGTGTTCGACATACTGCAAACTTTTCGGGACAGACCGGAAATGCGTATGCTGTTCGACGCTGGGAGAAAGGCTACGCCGGAAACGGTCCGGCAGACGGCGAAGTTTTTGGAGGGACTTGCCAAGGGTGAGAAGACTGATTGAGGATTCTGATTATTGCGTCCGTGTTATCGACTTCCCCACATGTATCGGTGGGGCCGTAGTTACCAGCGAAGATGGGTTTTACAACGTCTATCTTAACAGTAGATGCTCTTTGGAGAAGCAGAAGGAGTCGCTTGTTCACGAACTCCGCCATATCGTTCGGGACGACTTCTACAATGGGAAAGATATTACCGAAGTGGAGAATGACAGGCTGAAAGGTTGCTGATACATTGAACTACTCCAAACTCTTTACCAAGCGCAAGGACGGGAGCTACCAGGCCAAGTATAAGGACGCATCCGGCAAGTGGCGCACCGTCAGTTCCACCGACCCGAAGAAGCTGTTTGAGCGGCTGGAGGAACTGAATAAGCCAAAGGCAATCACCTTCGGTCTGCTGATCGACGAGTGGCAGGAGGAGCATGATGCTGAATCCGCTTTTAAGACTGCCGAAACTTATGCCGCTCCGTGTCGTCGGTTGAAAGAAGAGTTTGTAGATATCCCAGCCGACGAGATTACCCCGCTTGAGCTACAGCACTTTTTGGGCAGGCTAGCCCGTCAGAAGTACAGCAGGCGCAACGTGCAGCTTCACCTGACCGTGATCCGCCTTGTCTGCCAGCGGGCGGTGCTTCTCGGCAAGATGACCGTTGATCCTTCTTCCGTTCTTGCCGTCCCGAAGGGGCTTGCGCAGAAACGGCGGGAAGTCCCGGATGACTCCGCCCTCGCTGCTGTGCTTGCGTCTCAGGGTGAAGAGATGGGACTGTATGCTCTTACACTTCTCTACACAGGGCTGCGCCGTGGAGAAGCCCTGGCGCTTCGGTATGAAGATATAGACCGAAAAAGTCGCACCATTCATGTGCGGCGATCTTTGGAGTTCGTCCCAAATTACCCGGAAGTCAAAGAACCAAAGACGGAGGCCGGAGTCCGTGACGTGCATTACCCGGAAGCGTTGGAGAAGCTTTTACCCAAAAAGAAATCGGGGCCGGTATTCCCCGGCCCCGATGGAAAAAGCTATATGAATAAAGGCAACTTCATTTATCGTTGGCAAAAATATTGCGAGGCTATCGGCCACAATATCACGAGCCACCAGCTCCGGCACTACTACGCCACCGCCATGTATGAGGCGGACGTTCCGGTGCTGGCGGCGCAGGCACAGCTCGGTCACAAGAACGCAACTACAACCATGAGCATCTACACCCATCTCCGCGACGCGAAGCGCAACGAAGCCAATCAGAAAATAGACGAGTATTTTAATAAGGCTGAGTAAAAGCCTTGTTGGTGGATTTGGTGTGATTTTTGGTGTGTATACAGCGAATCCCACGCTATACCGTGCTTTCTTCCTGCATTTCGTGCAGGTTATAAGAGGGCTCACACGGCATTCGCGGGAAGTGACTTTTGAAGGCGAAAAGTGCTGTGATTTCTGCAATATTGCGGGAATTGCGGCACTTTTTCTTTATTTTCACGGTCGTAATTCTCCGTTTTATTGCATTACATTATCGGACATTTATGGACATTTCTGATACATTTCTTGGTGGATTTCTTGGTGGTTTTCGGCATTTGGTGGGTTTTTTGGTGTGAAATATGCTGTTTCTTTTCGGAAAAATAATAGCACGATTCACGGGAAAAAGGAAGGGGCTGGAATCAACCAGTCCCTTCCTTTTTTGCTTTCTTCTTCCCCACTCGTAGACCGATTATCTCGGAGTTCGGGTTCGCGGACCAATCTCTTATCAAATCAGCCATGCGGGCTGTTGTGACTGGCTGCATCCCATTTTCACGGATAAGGTCCAACCTACGTGCGTGTTCCTCCCGGTCGAAGCCGCATCCTCGACAACCGCCGCGTCTGAAGCACTCTCGCTCGTTTCTGTTGCGCCCGTCGTCACCGCACAAGCAGTTCGGCATAGCGTCTACGCTCTGCTCTTTGTATTGAGGGAAGTATATGCTCATTCGGCATCACCATCCTTTGTGGGATACTCAAAAGGGGTAAAGTCACGCCAGCAGTAGCCATTCAGGAAGTCTATAATCTCGTCACGTTCCTGCTCGATACGCATGACCTCTTGCCTCAATGCCTCGGCTCTGAGTACCAGCGCCGTGACTACGGTATCCGGAAGAGACTCGCAAAACTGCTTGCGGTGTATTTCTTCGTCGGTCAGTTCGCTTTCGTCAGCTAGTATCAGCTCGCTATATGGTTTGAGCGGCCTCATGGTGTTCCTCCCCTCTGGCGTTCCAGTCGCGGACCGCCTGCATCTTTCCGCCGTTGACCCAAGGGTGATAGGTCTTGCAGTTCTTGCAGCCGACCCACCCGTGTGGGAACGGTTTATATACGTTCTTCTCCTGCCCCTTGGCTCCGCAGGCGGGGCAGTCAATCAGCGTGTAGCTTCGTCTTGGCATTTGCCGATCACTTCCGTTTCGATGACTTCTGCCGCCGAAGTAAGAACGTCCGGCAGGTTGACGGGCACTTCCCATATGTTTGCTTCGGCCCACTCCGCATACTCCCGGAGATCGTTGACCAAATCCACGAGGCGTAGTTCTCTGTAATCAAGGTTTTCCTCATCCATATCAGTCAATCCCTTCTGGCTTCTGAATGCCTATCTTTGCCAGCAAATCCCATTTTGCCGGAACATACTCCGTACACCACTTCTGCACCGTCGAAGGATTAACGCCAATCAAGGTGGCGATATCCCGGCTGGAAGCGTTGTGCTGTGCCTTGTATGCCATGATGGCCTCGCGCTGTCTTCCTTGGGCTATGGCGCGGTATTCTTCCGCCGCTTTGCGTTTACGTCGCAGTTCTCTGGCGTGGGCGTCATCCAGTTCTTCTATGTCCTTGCGCGGTCGCCCAATTTTCTTCGACTCTATGGAAGACTTTTTGGAGTTCTCAGCGTGTTTCGCTCCCGTGATGCTCAGGTTGAATTTCCTTCGCGTTCCAAACTCGCGCCTAACACAGCCGTCTCCGGCAGGGCAGCCTCTGGATTGCCTTGTAAGATAGTTGAAGTCGCAGCACTTTCCCTTCGAGGTTGTTCCAAGGTAAATACAGCCCTTGCAGTATGCGTCAACCGGCATCGGTCTCGACCTCCTACTCCGCCATTTGGATAATGGCTTCCTTTATCCGTTGCACCGCAATTTGATAGTACCCTTCGTCAAGCTCAATACCGCAGAAGCTGCGCCCGGTATTCAGCGCCGCGACGCCCGTGCTGCCTGAACCCATGCAGAAGTCAAGCACCACGTTTCCGGGGTCTGTGTAGGTCTTAATAAGCCATTCTTCCAACCTTACGGGTTTCTGCGTACTGTGATAAGCCCCGCGCTGTTTGTCCGTCGAATATGTGAGAACGCTCGTAGGATACCGTTCCGTAGAATCATAGGAAATAAGTCCGTATTCACCATAATCGGTGCTCATTTTGGAGTTGCGCTTATGGTCTGCAGTACTGACTTTCCGTTCGTGACCGTATGTTTTCTGCGGGTGGTATGTGACCGGCGTCTTTCTGTAAAAGATACAGATGTCTTCGTGCGCCCTGAGCGGCATCCTTTTGGCGTTCAAGAACCCCGTCGGCGTTGTCTTGTGCCACACAAGGTTATATTGCCAGTCCTTCGTGTTACTTGTCATCAGCTTCGCGGTGAACATGCCGCCGGAGTGAAGGGCAATGACTGCGTTCTTCTTGCAGACGCGGTGAAGCTCTTTCCACAGCTTGTCCATAGGCAATGGAATGTCCCACTTGTTTCGCGTCGCCTGATACGGCGGGTCCGCCAGGACCATATCAACGTCGTGGTCGTGGATGTATTCCATCTCATCCATGCAGTCTGCGCAGACCAGGTTGATGAACTGTCCGCGGTTATCACCGTAGAACCGTATGAAGTTCGCTTGTTGTTCTCCGATCAGGTACTCCCAGTCTCCGATTTTCTGCCACATTGTATCTACCTCCCGACCACAACTTCAAACCCGCCGCCATGCTTGCAGCGAAGGAACGCCTGCGGATTGTCACGTAGCAGCTCACGGTTCTCGATCATGCAGTCGATGGCCTGCTCTAGCGTTTTCGCATTGAGCCTCATCTTGTGGCGCTTCAGATCTTCCGCGAAATTGGAATCGAGCTGTTCCCGAACTTTCAGAAGGGCGCGGGTATATCCGTGATTGAATCCGAATTCCATGCGTTCCAATTCCGTCACCTCCGGACTATTCAAACAAGCTGTAGTTGTCCGTCATGCGCTCAAAGCGTTCTTCTTCCTTCTGGAAGTAAACTGGGTCAATCTCTGTCCCGACGAAGTTCAGCCCCGCCTCATACGCTGCTATGCGGCTGCTGCCGCTTCCGAGGAACGGGTCGAACACCTTTTGCCCAGGCTCTGTAAACAGCCCGTATATCCAGCGGTACAGGTCGATAGGCTTTTGCGTAGGATGGAAGCGCGGGTCGCTGGATTTCCCTTGTGGAGCGCACTCAAACACCTTTGCGTTGTCGTTAAAGCTCGTCCAGGCGTATTCCGCCATTGCCATCGTGAAGCTCTCGCTGATGCTGAGCTTGCGCCAGATCAGGAAGCACCGCGTCGGCGGAAGCTCAAAGTAATTACCGCCCCATATAATCTGATTGCGTGAGACGCGGAAAAGCTCTGCAAACACTTCTTTTCCAGGGGCCACGTCCCACGCTATGATTTTTTTCCGTACTTCTCCGCCCATGTCACGCCGGTCCGGCTCACTCTTGTACCGCTCAAACCTGGAGCCTGGATTTCCGAAGCGGTTGTACTGCGGGATGCTTCTCTCTCTCTCTCTCTCTCTACATTAACAGTTTGTGAACTGTCGTCGTATCGAGCAAAGCGGCCGCGCAGGTTGTGCCGGTCAATCGGTTTGTCAGGTCCTGGCTGCTGCTCCTGATGGTACTTTGTAAACCAGCCCTTGCATCCTCCACCCTCCGTGAGACCTGCGCCGTATGGCGGGTCAGCGATCACGAGGTCATAGTAGTCGTCTGGGAGAGACTTCATGTGTTCCATGCAGTCCATGTTGTATGCCACATTCTCAGTCGCCATCGTTTTCCCACCATCCTATGCTCAGTTCTCCGGTCAGCACGTTGCGCAGTATCTGCACCGTGCAGTTGGTATGAAGTTCTACTTCTTCGTAGAGATTGACTTCAAGAAGTTCTTCCTCCTCCGGGGTCATGGTTTCGTCATTCATCGGAGTTACGAAGATCGGTGTTGGCGTTCAACGCCGCAACAAAAGCAGACAGGCCACGTGTCAAATCGTCAGTATCATATTGAGCCTTGACTTCTACCGATCCTTTGACTTCTGCCGCTTTCAAGAACCAGCACAGGAACGCCGCGTTCGTCGCCAGATGCCACAGATGGGGAAGCCCGCTCTCAGGGTCTCTGGCTGTCCAGTCCGTCCATAGAGCGACGCAGTGGCGCAGGAGGGCTTCGTGGAGCATCAACGGGTCTAGCCGCTGCCAGTTCGCAGGTTCAGCGTACTTGGTAAGCCCGTACCGTCTCACTTCCGCAATCGCGGTGATGATCTCAGGCGGAACGATGCTCATTTGGAGCTTGCCTTTGTCTTCCTTGGCCCCAGGTATTTTCTCAGGCATTGTTTTATCTCTCCTTCGCTTATTGGCAGGGATGGCAGGATTCGGACCTGCGTGTAACCGGGTCATGCACGATCAATACGGTCTGCTCCGGCCTCCGCTTTCTTCTTGGCATAACGCCTTGCGGCACCTTCTCTACAGTGCTGTCTGAAACTGTCAGACATCTTTTTTCCCTTGTTTGGAGGACCATACTTTTTCACATATACGGCAAGTGCACATGGGTATGTTGTGTTATGCATTTTTGTGTGTTCTCCACGCGACAAGCATTCTAAATTGTCTGGTCGATTGTCGCTTTGGTCTCCGTTTATGTGGTGAACAACACACCCGTCATACCATGACTCTAATCGGAGCCGAGCTATCATTGAGTGAACCCCATAGGTGTGCTTAGCGCCAGAATCGTCAAATACTACGCACTGCAAGTATTTGTTTGACTTAAAGACTTTAACAGGCAAGCCGGTCTTTTTATTCATAAGAATACCGTCGTCTGTTGCGTAGTAGTTTGAGAACTCTACACTGTTCACTATTGCAACCTCCTGCCTTACCGCTTGGCGACATCCCCTGATATTCTTCACAATATCGGCGGAGGAACGGTATCCGTAACCATACACCACGCCAGGGCACTCATGAGTTGGCCCGCGTCGCCACGCCGCATCCTCACCTTCGGTTTAGGCTACCGTAGCCTCCGCCGCTACCACGGAACTTTTCAGCCCTGCGCCCGCACAGGTCGCATCCGTTTCTTCACGGGCCGGAGCCAGCCAACTATTTATCATCCGCCGGGATTGTGCGCTCCCGCACGGTGAAGCCCGTCTTCACCCCGTCCCTTGTTATGGACGCTTTGTATAGATGAAGCTAATCGGGCGTGGAGCGAGTGACCGGATTTGAACCGGCGCTTCCAGATTGGAAGTCTGGTGTTCTACCACTGAACTACACCCGCAAAAAGAGGGGAGGAAGATGATATTGCACCTTGCGCTGGCGGGAGTCGAACCCACCAGCTCGCGGACTCGAACCGTTTTTCACACCTTCGCGGGACCGTCCCGCGTGGACTCCGTTGTGCCGAACTGTTCTCGGCAGTCAACCTAGCGTTTCAGGCTCTTTTTAGGGATTTCTCCCATTCACGCATAGTCCATTTGAGCCAAGGGCTATAGGCTTCACCCAACATCGCCGACAGCATTTCAGCTTCTCCACGTGTTGGGGATGGTCGATGTTTTTTAATCGCATCATCCACTCTGCGATACCATTGATGAAATCCCCGCTTTTGGGACGCTGGCTCGTTCCGCATTCACAATCATCGGGGCTTGGGGGCGTTCGTTCAGGACTTCCTACGCCATCCGGCTTCTCCACTACTACGGATTTTGCCGTAACGCTCTCGCTCGCGGTGTCCACGGAGGAATGGTGTACCCGGTGGGAGTCGAACCCACAGATGAACTGCTTTTGAGGCAGGTGCGTCTACCAATTCCGCCACAGGTACATAAAAGGCATGGCCGCCGGGGGTCTCCACCACGGCGGACGCAGGAACTTCTTCCCGCGCAGCGCCGCCATGCCGAGTGACGCTTCTCGATTTCTTGGACGCTTTAATTCTATCGCACACCGTTGTTCTCCGTAAGAATCGGGGCGGGGTGGAATCGAACCACCGGGGGATCACTGTCCCCAGCGACGTGTCACCGCGCTTCCCTGCGCCTCCGCCCCGTATCTACTCAAGGGGGAATTTAATCTCCGTCGTTCCCGGAGTCACGAGGCATCACCCCTTTCGTATCATTTTCGTGACGCCACGAAAATGGTTTACTTCTCGTAGGTCCCCAGGACGTTCCGCTCGGCCCGGTCCTCCGTCCGCTTGTTCATCCACATGAGGGCTTCCTCGATGTGCGTCAGGGCGCAGGCGTTTTCCCGGCAGGCAAACTCTCCTGCCTGAAACGCTTTCAGTCTGTCCCTGACGATTTCCAGCAGGTCTCCGTCAAGGACGCCGGACTGCGAGGAAGGGTCTTTGCGCGGGCCTTTCTGGAAGACGATGCGCTGGAACGGGCGAGATCCGTCGCTGAGGGGGTGAACCACATGGTATTCGTGGTACGCTCCGCCGGGGCCAATCTCCCCTTCGTGGAACACTTCATTGAGGTTGTTTCTTTTCTGAATCGTCGAAAGTTTTTCCATCGTTATTCCCCCTCCTTTTTTACGGTAATCTTCGGCTCCGGCCCCCAAATGTAAACGGGGTCTGCGTCAACCGTCCAGCTCTCCCGCTTGTCCTCCGGGAGCTGATGCCAGAAGAAGTTGCGGATTACCGAGTACATATCCAACGCCACCTGAACATCCTCGGTCTTACGGAAATACTCAAGGCTACCACCGGATGCAGCTCGCATCGCCAACTCCAACAACTCTTTGCAGGCATCGCGGCGGAGGATACGTTTGTCGAAATCCGGGTCATCAGGCTTGTATTCGTAGTGGAGCCATGCCAAGTCTTCGGCCATGTCCCAAGTCTGTCCCATACACATCCTCGCCCAGCTCTCGCAAACCTTCTGCAAAAGCCGGAGCTGCCTCTCGTTGACCGTTATGGTGTACTTCTGCTCCGCAGGCGTCTCTGTTTTCTTCTTTGCACTCATTTATCCATCTCCTTCCGCAGACTGTCCTTGATGTAATAGTCAACGCCCTGCTTCTGGCAAATAGCTTCCGCTTCTAAACCAAACTCCTTCCAGTTGATATCGGACGGATGGTAGTTCAGCTTACCGATTTTTACTTTATCGACCAGATCTTCAAGGTGCTGCAGCTGATTTAACACCTCGTTTGCATTGAGTACGGGTTCAAAGGATATCCATGTTTTAATTCCGCGATTGTGTGCCGAAACAAGGCTTGCTACATTATCCCAAAACCTGTCTTCGTATTCATTGTCATCCGGATAGATGAACTCAGTTTTGGCAAAATCCATCGTGATCCCATACCAGTCCTCCCCGTCCAGAAGGTCGAAGTCCCGGCTCCCGTCGCCCTTCGTCAGTATCTGGACGTGGTTTCCGGATTCCTTCAGGAGCTTGATGATTTCCCGCGTGGCCGTGCTGTCATAGCCAGTCGGGTATGGATCACAGGTGAAGCACAGATGAATGAGTTTTCCGGTGATGTTCTCCTTATCGAGCTGCTTCTTGACTTCTTCGACGATTCCGGGGCGCGGCTCCACATGGCTGTGAAACTGTTCCTTGTCCTTGTGAAGCACACCGGGCGCGAAGCAGTAGTAGCAGCGGTGAGGACATCCGGTGTAGATATTGAGCGCCAAGTCCCCGTATTCCTTCGCCGCGCCCTTCGGTTCGTAGATAGGTGGTTTCATTATCATTCTCCCCTTTCATTATTCGGTGCCATCTTTCAGCTTTCTCCCGCATACCGGGCAGTAGTTGATCGGGAAGCTGCCGTGCTCTCCCTTGTCTTCTTCGTCGTCCAAATATCGGAGGAATAATGCGTGATAGGGAGGATCGGCAGTTTCGTCTATCTCTCCAGTCGTCAGGTCGATTCCGGGGAGCGGCGTGATCTTTACGCAGTCAAGCTCCCACTCCGCGTATTCGTCCTCGATCTTACCTTTCCCTGCGCAGAAGTCACACATCGTCCTAACGCCCTCCTTGGTTTACATAATCCTCTGATTCATGCCACCCGATCTTTGCTTCATCCAGTTCTCGTGTTTCTTCACTGACTGGGATGCCCAGGAAGCGCAGGCGGTTCTTGGCGATGATGGCGTCGTTTTCCGTCTTCATTTGGATTATCAGGACCGGGCCAAGCAAAAAAGCGCCCGCCACGCCTTCCAGTTCTCTGACGGCCAGCACTTTCTCGCACCACCGCCTGCGACGCCGCACCATGAAGAACGGCGGCATACGCCCCGTCAACGCCGCAAATGTCCACCGTTTCGGTTGCTCACTCATGTTTCCTCCTTGTATACCCTGTGCAAAGGTAAACGTCGTGAACAGCTTCCCCTGCTCTTTCGCACTCGAAGCAGTCTATGCAGTGACCGCTCTTGCACCCCTTCCACGCGGAGTTGTCCGTGCAGTCTTGGCACAGACACCGGCGGTTTCCGTATGGACAATTCGCGTCTTCAGTTATGGATCGCATAACGTCTCTCACGATGTTGCCTCCCCTCGTAGCCATTCCAGCCACTTATCTGCACAGTCTTTTCCGTTCCTGCACTCGTCGAAGTTCTCCGTCACCGGGCAGCCCTCGCAGTCTGCTATGACCTGAAACCATGCCGCCAGCCCTTCGTCGCTCTTGCTTCGCAGAACATCCCTGCGGGTCTTGTGCTTCTTCGGCTCCGGCTTTGCATCGTCGTACCGCTTCTGGTACTCAGGCTTGCTGGCAGGGCATTCTCCGCAGGGAAGCATTTCATACGGGCCGCAGCCGCCTTTCCGATAACACTTCATTTCTTTCTCTCCCAGTATTCTTTCTGCTTCTTCTTGGCCTTTTTGCTGGCGGCAGAGACAACGGCGGATATTCCGATGAAGATAACGCAGAGGACAATGACCCCGGCGGCGATCACCGCAAACAGACCTAAGTCTACCAGCCGCCAAGAAAGCCAGTATTTGATAGCCTCTTTCATCCTTGCTTTCTTCTCCTTTCCCGCTCCAAAAGGTGCTCAATGGTGTCCGCCGCTGCAAGCATCATTCTATGCTGGCACAAAGGTTTGGGCGTATTGCTATTCTTTCCGAAGATCACAGACAAGGAGCATTGGTCACAGTTTCCATCGGCACACCCACGCACGTTCCGAATAATAGACGCCGGTTGCAGACCTCCCCGGTGGTCTTCCCTGCGCGGGTCATAGTCCGGATTTCCTGCGTAATCATCCCATGACGTGCGCCGGTTCCACTTCTTGACCGCCTCTGCCGCAGTCTTGGCCGTGGGGCTTGTCATGGCCCCGCAGTCCTCGCACACGACGTAGTAGTAGGTGTCCGTGGTGAATGGAGGGTCATAGGCTCGCACATTGCCGCTGCCGTTGCAGTGCGGGCAGCGTTCGATGCTGCCGTCGTCAAAGTCGTTGGAATCGTAGCCCATTATTCTTCTGCCTCCTGTCCGAGCCATTCCATCGTACACTTCGCGCAGTCTTCCATCGTGGAGGCTTCACACCCGTAGCACGATGCTAACCGATAGGCATAAGCCCATGCCAGTTCCACGTCCGTAGACGACCGGAGTTTATCTCCGTGGGTGCGCTTCGGCTGCTGGCGTGTGAGAGGACAAGCCTCCGTCCCTTTGAATTTGGAGTAGGTGACGGGGTACGGCCAGTTTCTCAAATCGTCCGTCAGCTTCGCCCGGAAGCACTCCTCCGGGCAGACGCCCTTCTCATAGTCCCAGCAATGGGCGTAATCGTCGTTCATGTCGTACCAGCTCCCCCTTCCTCGTAGAGCAAATCGTAGGTGGTAGGGACGGTTTTCCCACCCGGCGCAGGTATAGGTTCATCCGCAGGCACAGGCTCCCAATGCTCGCACGTCGATTCGTTGTATGTATGGCACCCGTTGCGGAAGCAATACTGCTCCTCTGCCTCATACCAATGACAATCCTCGCAGAAGTTTTCTCTCGGAGAATCGCAGGTCAGTTCAAACCTCGGCTGGCTCTTTCCGTCAAGTTCCACGGTCTCCAGCCACATAGACGCCGGACGCGCCCATACCGTGCCGTCGCTGTCGTCCTTGGTATAAATCACGAGTTCTTCTCCCGTCTCGCTGTGCTTTGCCAGATAAAGCACACGGTAGACGCCGCCCTTGAAGTGACGCCATATCTGGCCCGGTCTTATGATAGTATTCATCGTTCTTCCTTCCTCCTTTGTTTTCCGTTGACACCGCCATCGCAATTCTGTATGATTGCGCAGAGGTGATATTATGAATAAATTCGTGTGTAAGCATTGCGGATTCTCGTTTGAAAAAGAACCAAGCAACGCAGATTCAGACGTTGCAAAGCAGCTTAACGAAACAGAGCTTGTCAAGATTTGGGTCTGCCCGAAATGCGGGAAAGACAACAAGACCACCATCAAGGCCGCTGAATAAGCGGCCTCTTTTATTCCTCCTTCGGCGGCTCTGACTCATACTTCGGGCATTTTTCTCCCACTTTGAGCGGGTACTTCCCGCAAGCATATGTGTGGTTGCCGTTCATGTAGAGCGTAAAGGTTCTTCGGTTTTGGCACGTTTGACACTCAGGTGAGAGCTGATACCAATACCCTTGATTCCATAGGCGGCTCATGATTCCTCCTTCGGCGGCTCTGGCATTAGCATCCAGTGTGTGACCTCCAAGACCTCTCCATCACCAACAAACCGCTCAATACGTACACGCTTCCCGTCTCGAAGCCGATAAGCTCTGCTATAGAGAACGGGTTCGGCTTCTTTTCTCCCCTTAACAGCGCCGATTACCTGCACGTAGCAAACATCTTCATCCTCCGGAAGCGGAGGTTTTTGCTCCGTCACAGGAATCCAGCGGGGCTTTATAAGACTTTTAAGAAAGTCATGATTTTGGATAACTTCAATCAGTTTCTCTATGGCATCGGCGGCTTCCTTGCACAACACACAGTTCTCATACTGGCAAGGCTCTCTCAGCCGCTTCACCAGATCCTCATACATCGTCCTTCCCTCCGTCCTTATCCCACTTCGTCTCTCTCGCCCACCGCCTGCACCATCCCTCAAAGACCATCACATAACTGATGTAGTGACCGTCTATCTCACAATGGCACGTCACCTCACCCGGCTTCCCCCTGCGGATGTTCCTCCGGCAGTTGCAACAGCACCTCTTTCGGTCAGGCATCGTCGTGCCCTCCCCGTTTTTCCCATATCGTCTCAAATGGCTGGGCGTATCCGTCTGATACCCGCACTCGATCTTTCGCTACGAACATATTGGTCTTGAACGGGAAGTTCAGTTCGTTGATTCCTGCTTCTTCCGCCGCATCGTGGAGAATACCCCCCGGCCCATAATCGCAGTGCAAGCCAACCAAATCTTGATACGGGAATTCTTCAATGCCCCTGATGACTGCAGCCTCAAAGGTTTCGATTTGCGCCCTGCTGGGTGTCTCCTGCCCAGCGTCTGCCATCCACATGGCGAACGCGCTGGATAAGTTTGTATCCCCGTTGTCGTGGCGGGTGTTACCAACTATCCTTTCCGCCCACCATCGGGCAGCTACTTCCGCCGCTTCATGTATGTCCTTCATGCGTCATGTCCCCCGTTCTTCATTCTGTACCCGCACTCCGGGCAGAACTTCGTCCGGTCTTTCCGCTTCGTTTTGCAGTGGGTGAAGTGCCACTTGGCATAGGTCTGGCCCTTTCCGCCCGGAACGCTCATGGTCTTGTACTGCCATTCCGCAACCTTATCCGTTTCGGTCAGCATCTTCGTCGCCGCCCGGATTCCCCGCTCGTTCGCTTCGTACAGGGCGTTGTAGTTGTGCTCATAGTCCCGGATGATCTGGATAAGCTCTTCCTTTTTCATACCGCTCAAGGTGCTGTCGGCGTATTGCTTGCCGTGATACGGGGTATGTACCCATTCTTTAAGTTCCATCGTCCTGCCCTCCCCACGGGTTCAGCATCTTGTGTAGCCTGTTCAGCTCGCGCCGCAGCCGGATGATGTCGTTCTGCTTCCGCGTGTGATACCAGATGCCGTATGCGTATGTGTCATCCGTTCTATCCGCCTTGATTTCCGCGTTCAGCCTTTGCATGAGTTCAAGGCAGAAATCCGCTTGTTTTATGACTTTCTTGGTATCAATCGCCATCGTCCTTACCTCCGGCCTTGCGCTTGCCCATTGGACAATACCAATCATCGGGAGTATTGCTATACGCCATTGCTCCCGTACAGACCGCCACTTTTTTGCTGTAAGGTTCATCATCATAATCACGATACTCGCAATCCCGGCACCGCACCACTTCCACTACATCGGCGGCAGGGATTGCTTTCAACCTGCGGATAATTCCGGCCTTCTCGTCCGGCGTCATATCGGGCTTCTCAATTACCGTCTGTACGGCGTCAGACTCCCTGATGTACTTCTCCATCCGTCTATCACTCCTTCCACGGCACGACCCGCACCTTCACCGTCATTACGCGGTGCATACGGTCATTCTCTGCGTCTTCAATCGTAATCAGGCACCTGTCATTCTCCAGCAGCGTTTCCGCCAGTTGGTATGCGAGCCGTTGCTTCATCATGTTTTCCTCTCTCTGCTCCATATCGCCCCTTGGAAGGTGCTTTTCTAAGAACCCAACCGCCCCAAGCGTCTCTACCGGCGGGACGATGGCTTTCACCACAGGGTACGGAACCGTCTCCTCTACACCGAGCCTCTTGCACACCCACCGCCGTATCTTCCGCTTCGTCTCCAGCTTCATTCCTTCACCACCACCGTTATCAGGTGAATCACACCCCATGCTACCCAATAACCTCCGAGGGCCACGAATAATCTGAACCATTTCTCTTTCTTTGCGAAATTCGAGGCAACGAAAGACAAACCGCCAAGCACGGTCAAGATAATCGCAAAGATCATATCAAGCTCCATCGTTTCCTCTCCCAATCGCAGACAAGATGGCGTCTACCATCACTTTATCCATATCCACATGACCCACCACCGGGAAATGCTCCCGGTCGTTCTCCAAATCCCGCGTATAGAAGGAAGCTTTTGAAACCTTCCACTTTTCGCTGTAGGGATAAAGCATCAGCTTGTAGCCATACGACGTTGCTGACCGCATTCCCTTCGCAGGTATCGAGCCTTGGTAGACAAAGTAGGTCTCATGCCCCGCCCACAGGTTGCGGAATATCGTGCCCTTCTTCATCGTCACACCTCGATTACTTCACACGTGGAGAACGACCTGTAATCCCCACCGGCATCGTCACATTCGTTGCAGTGCGTGACCGCCATAGAGAAGCCGTAATTTCTTCCGTTCTCTTCTTTTGCAAAGTCCAGCTCTGCTGCCTGCGTGATCTTCTTCATGTTCGACAGAGCGTAACGGAGATTGCCTTGGAAAGGATTGTACGGATTCGTGCGATCTATGATTTGGATTCCCGGCTCTGCCATCGCGTTCAACGTGGCCCTTTCGACTTCGCACGGAAGGGTCCCGTTTCCGTGCCGCGTAATATATGGCCTCGTAACGTAGCATACCTCCGCGAAGAAATCGCTGTAATCGGAAAGCATCCTCGCCGGATTGTGAAGCCCGGTCTTGGAAGTAGTGGTCCACCCGTTTTCTTCTGTCCGGTCTTTGTCCAGCAGGATTCCTTGAGCACCCTCGAATATGACGGAATCGTAGCGTCTCCATATCTCGTCGAATTTCTGGCAGTGGATCGTGCCGCAGAATCGGATCAAGTCCTTACAAAAGTGTGCGCACATCCCATTCCACCGCTCAGAGGTTTCCGAAATGTACGGCTCCCATTGCTGGACCATGCCGATGTCTACGTGAAATTCCTTAAGCCTCCACATGAGCCATTCGTGCAGGCTGCTCATTTTCATCCAATAGTCACCGTCGAGAAACTGACTGACCGTATAGGCAAGATCCGGCCGCTTCAATATCCGGTCTGTCGTGCTCCAGCTTCCGTAGCAGCAGCTACCGTATTCCCTAGCCCCGGACTTCACGGCGATATAGTCCTCGATGATTTGGTCGGCCAGCATGTCCACCGGCGTAACTACCACGCACCCAGGGTCACAGTAAACTTCCGGAACGTATTGAAGCTCGTCCAGCTCGCGGCAGAAGTCCATCGGATGCACCAGAAAGGAGGCGGCGTAGAATGTTGCGCCGCCGTCCTTCGCACCGGCTCCGAAGTTGTGGAAGATATGTCGGCTTCCGTCCTCGTAGTCGGCGGTGTGTCCTCTCTGTGCGGTGCCGTTGTGAAACACCGTGATCGGGTGCTTCCCGTCATTGACGAACTTCTTTGTGAAGTAGCGGGACATAAGGCCCTTTCCTTCGTCTCCGTAATTGGCCCCAATTACGATTTTCACATTATGCTGCACAACGGCACCCTCCTTTTACCAACTGATCCCGTCCGACGGGGTGGCGAACACCGTCTCTCCCGCGCCGATATTACCGGACACGATTTCCGCGATGGTAGCCGCCAGCTCGTCGATGGTGCAGACGTGGTAGTTCTGACCCAGCAGGCCCTTCCAGGAATTGTCCACGCGGTTTTCGCGGTTGTTCCTGAAATATGAACTATGGCGGTCATTCACGGAAATGTGATGGATCTCGTATTTCTCGGAAGCCTCCGCGTACAAGTTGCCGGTTTCGATGTCCTCCTGATTCTCGTCACCGACGTACTTGGCGAGCATCTGCGCTTGCAGGTACGGGTTGAGCTGTTCATCGCCCAGCGTGATGATGATGCCGCGCTTTCCGCGCTTCCAGCAGTCCAGCTTGCAGTGATTGACGCCCATGTACCACGCTGCCGTGTAGGACTCCCACTCGTTGCCGCCGCCTCCTCCTTCAAACCACACCTTGTCGAGCTGTTCAGCAATGCGAATGTCGGACTCGAACTGGGAGATCTGAATGGGTGCCCAGTCACAGTAGAGGTCTCCAATTGCCATGACGCAGAATTCCACATCAGGAATATCTTTGTCATCGTAGATGTCCCCCATGATGACCCCCAGCTTCTTTGCGACCTCTGTGGCCGCCATTCCCATAGAGCCGGTTACGTCAAGGGCGAGGATCACCGAAAGGGTGTTGGGATGTTCTTCGGTATCGCAGCACTCGCGCATCACGTTCTTGGGGTTCAGCTCTTTGTCCAGGGCGCGAGCCTTATACACCTCCTGCGTGTTCAGGGTGCTCGCAGCATACGTCACGGAATCCATGCCCCGCGTTCCTTTGGTATAGGCATCGTAAGATGCCGAAGTCCAGCTACCGCCGCCCATTACTCGTCCGCTCCTTCCACGTCAGTGTCGGCGCTTTCTGCGCCGCAGTCGCCATCTTCGCTGTCAAAGTCGAAGATCCCGTCCAGAATGCCGGAGAATCCTCCGCCCCCGTTCATGAGCATAAAGGGGAGCATCATGTTCATGTTCCCAAGACCGCCGTTCGCCGCATTCCCACCGGACCCCTTCATCATTTCGGAAAGCATCATGTAAGACATGAGCTTGTTCATGCCCACTTTCCCGTTGCCGAAGTCGTTGCCGAACATGGAGACGATCTTCCCGTAGAAGTAGGTGTTTCCCATGAAGACGTGGCGCTCAGGGAGAAGGTCCTGAACCGTGGAGTCCTCGTAGTTGATGACCTTGATCGTGTCCTTGCCGACGGAAACGACGCACTTGGGCTTCCCGGAAGCGATGATGATATCGCCGGGATTCACCTTGTTCGTTGGAATGACAAAGAAGAACTCCTCCCCCACGTTGAAGACGAAGTTGCTGCAATTCGTCAGCTTGTTCGTCTTCAGATTGTAGGTCTTGTAGCCGCCGCTGGTCTTCACCGCGATTCCCCCGTTCATCGACAGGCGGCACATTCCGCTTGCTACCTTCCCGAACATCCCGTTAAACATTTCCATTTTTCTGTTCCTCCTTTTTGTTATCGTGAACCGATGCCGGATACGACCGGCACCGTATCGTCACCACACGAACTCCGGGTGCGCCGCCAGGAACGGCTTCACTACTTCTTCGATGGCTGCTACCGCTACGTCATGTGACGAGAAAAAAACGGTTCCCTGTTGCTTCCCCGAAACACAAAACAAGGTATAGAATTCGTCATCGTCCCAAGTTCTGCTGATGGCGTGTTGTTTCGCAAACATCTGGTCTCCGTGCGTCTCGCTGTACCGCCACAGCAGCCGGTTCAGCGTCTCGTGCAGCGCCCGCTGCTCCATCAACCCCTTGTCGCGGCAGTAGTTGGCAATAGCGTAGAGCTCTTCATCCGTAGGCGTGTTGGTATCAGCACTCATGGTAGACACCCGGCCATTGCCGTTGATAAGAAAGTAGCGTTCGTTGTGTACTCGCCCAAACGGCTCCTTGAGATTCTCTCTCTTTTTCTTCTCCTGCTCCGCCACTTCCGCCTTGATCTTCTCTACCAGCTCCGCACTCAGCTCGTACTCTTTCCCGTCTATGATGATCTTGTTTCCCATTCTCGCTGATACCTCCCTGCTCCATACTCGCCGCTAGGCTACCGCTACCCTGCCGTACCGCTGCCGACACCTTGCCCAGCCGCTGCACCCATGCTACCACGCACCCCCTTTCTCCGTAAGATTCCGCTTTGGATGAAAAGTAGGCGGGGTATCACTCCGCATACCGCCAATGATACCCCGCACAGATCTTCCGTTTTCCCTTACAGCACTGGCTTATTCCACTGGACGTAGCCCCCGTATCCGACGCCGCTTCTTTTATGCTGCTGTAAACCACTCCGGTCTCAACGCACACTACCCTGACACGGCGTTCTTTTTCTTCTCCTATGCCATCAGCGTAACGGAAGTGATAACCATGAGTAGATTTTCTCTTTCCTTCCAGAACCGCTTTCACTACTTTCTGGTTGCACTCCAAAACCCGCGACGCTTCCCCTATGCTCCGATATGTCTCGCCAGTCTCAAGACAGTACACCGGTTTTCCCGTTCTCGCAGATAATGTTTCGCTCGCCGCCGCGTTTGCTTCAAACGGACGCTTGAAATTTTTCCGGCCCTTTGCGTTGCGCTCTGACATCCCCCATCGTTTTGCCATTGACCGCGATATCTTCAGTATCCTTCTCTCTTCCCAAGGCTCGTCGCCAGACGCTACGCCGAAGCTCACTATCTTTTGATTATATCCGCGAGTCGGGTCAACCGAGTTGTGCAACGCAATTTGTTTGATTTCCTCCTTTCTTGCTTCGTCCATCGTCAGTCCACTTGCCAAGACTTCATGTGACCAATCAGCTTCCGTTGTTAAGCCTATGTCCAGATTCAGCTTTCGGTTGCTTCGATACTTGCTCTTCCACCGCGTCTCCCACCCTAGCCGACTCGCACCGATATATACCTTTCCATTTGTCAGGTTCGTATGACGGTACACCTCGTAATTCCGCTCGTCCATTTCTTTCGCTACCCCCATATAAATCAATCGCCCCGGCGGAAGGTAGCAGCTTCCACCAGGGCGACTACATCATCAGGGTATTCCTACCCCGTTAATGTCTTTCTCCGTAAGTGCTGCTACCGCTTACACAGGCATTGTCTCATTTGCGACCGATGTTTTGATGCCATCTTGAACGGTCATATGGCGGTAAGGGCTTCGGGCCTGGCCGGGCCGGATCGGGGGCTTTCATCTGGAAACACGGGGCCGGGGCCGGGGCTGATTCGTTGCCGTTATAGGCATAAGGGCAACACTCCGGGCCTGCTGCCGGTGCCGGTCCTGGCCGCCTGCGGTGCTGCGGGCCGGGGCCGCCTGCCGGGGCCGGGGCCGGGATCGTCTCGGAGGGCAGAGACTCCAGAACAGGGGCCGGGCGGAGGTACTTTTCCGGGCTGCCGGTTTCGTGCTGCGGCTGCCGTTTCGGTCCGGTCCGGTCCGGTCCGGTGCGGCTGCGGTAGCTGCTGCGGCTGCGGTGCTTCTGCGGTGCTCGGTACTATATCGGATTATCAACGGGCCGGATTCCCAGGGGCGCATATATCCCAGGCGCGGCCCTGGGCGCGTCCTCGTGCGCGTATGCGCGTAGGTGTGCGGGCGGGGGCGCGGATATCCTGCCGGGCGCGGGCGCTCCTGGGGGCGGCCTGGGGCCGTCGTAGGTGCTGCGGTTCCTGGACTCGGTGATTTCATACGGGGCCAGGTTCTGCCGGGGCTTTCTTCGGGGCTGATCGGAGAGGGGGCGCTTTCATACGGGCCGGGGCTGCTGCAATCAGTCCAGGCGCTTTCCGTCTCGCTGCCGTCTGCATGGCGGATTTCATACGGGCGCAAAAGGGCCCGGCCTGGGCCGTATGGCCTGGGCCGGGCTTGCTGCCGGTATTCGGTTGTGCTGCGGGCCGCTGCTGCCGGTCTTACTGGCTCAAGGCGTTATCAAGGGCGGCAAGGCGGGCGGCGGCGTTTGCAAGGCGGGCGGAATTGGAAGCGCGAGCGGCGGCGGCACAAGCGCGGCGGGCGGCGTCGGTGATATATGCGTCTTGGACGGCTTCCGACATAATGACGGCGGCACAAGCGGCGCGGCGGGCATCGTCGGCCAGGGCGGCACAAGCGGCGCGGGCTTCCTCTTTTTCGTCGGCGGATTCGGCGCTTTCCTGGGCGCGGCGGGCGGTTTCCGCAAGGGCGGCGGCGTTTGCGGCGGCCAGGGCGGCGATATCTGCACGGCGGCGGGCGGCGTCTTCCGGGTCTTCCTGGGCGGCTGCTGCTGCGCTATACAAGGCGGCGGCTACGGCGCTGCTGCCGGTGCTGCTGCCGCTTCCGGCGTTGTCCGGGGTCCAGGTCTTCCGGGAGGGGCGGCGGACTCCGGCGGCGGCCATTACTGCGGCGTCAAGGTCATTCGCGGCCTGCTCCGTCTTGGCGTCCTGGAGGCGGGTCTGCATCTTCTTGAGGTGCTTTTCTACGGCCTGCCGGGTGATCCCCAGGGCGCGGCCGATCTCAACGCGATTATACCCTTGCGCGGCGAGGTCCAGTATAGCAAGGTCCGACTCGCTGCGGGCTGCCGTTCTGATTGACTCGCGGTTGAGGGCTGCGGGCTCCGGGCTGGGAAGATGGGCGGCAAGATTGAAGTCGGGATCGTCCAGGCTGGCCGGGTCTGCCTTGGCGCGGGTGGGCTTGTCGCGGTGCTGCCGGTCAAGCCTTTTACAGGCAAGATCGGCTGCATGGGCGAGGGTGATTCCGAGGGGCTCCCCGTCCTCCACCTTCAGCGGCTTCTTGGCTCCCCAGGTGATACCGGCGGCGGCTTCCTGGGCGGCGGGGTCCGGGTTGATCCGCTGCAAGATCATCCACGCCTCGGCGGTCACTTCCTCCACAGCTTCCGCAAAGGGCACAAGGCCCAGGCCACCGCGCTTCCTGGGGGTCATCCAGGCGGCCCAGGTGGAGGATACAAAAGCGCGCATCTGCTCCCCGTCTTCATTGTAAATCCGGCTGCCGTCCTCGTCCACGGCGGCGCGGGTCCGGTTCATCGCGCGGTCCGGGCACCTGGTAGCCATCCGGCGGATCATGTCAAGTTGAAGCTCGCCGGGGGCGGCGAAAAACTCCTCAAGGGTCTGGGGCTGCTGCTGGGCGGCCTGCTGCCGGGCTGCGTCCTCCTGGGCGGCTTCCTCGGCGGCCTGCCGGGCTTCCTGGGCGCGGCGGGCGGCTTCGGGATCGGCGGCGGCTGCCGGGGCCGGGGTCCTGGCGGCGGTTACGTCTTCGGCGTGCTGCAAGATGGCGGCGATGGTCAAGCGGATGATTCCGAGGTTTCGGGCGGTCTCGGTCTGGGTCTCGGCCCAGAGTTCCCGCAGGGCGGCGGCAAGGGTCGCGCGGTAGTCGATGCCGGGCCAGGTCTCGCGGGCGGCGCGGGTCATTTCGTGGGCTTTCTTCATCATTTCTCTGCGGTTTTCCATTTTTTGGTCCTCCTTAAAAATAGGTTTTATATTTTGATTATAAATTGATATATATCAATTGTCAAGGGGGGGAAAGTAAAAAATTTTCGGGCCGGGGGTTGCGTCTGGCAATCCTGCGAGTCAATATATAGCGCCTGCCGGACGGCGGGCACCGACTCCGCTGCGGGTCCTGCTCCGGTAGGGCTCCGGGGCCGCCGGGCTCCGCCTGGGGGACCGGCTGCGGGGCTCCGGGCGGCGCTGCTGCTCCGCCTGGGCGATCCGCTCCGGGCCAGGGCTCCGCCAGGGCCGCCGGTCCGGGCGGGCCGTTTGAACTGCGGGCGCTTCTGGACTCGGTGTTCTCATACGGGGCCGGATCGCCTGAAAAAACCCCAGAACACGCCGGAAAATTTTTTCTTGGAGGGGGTTGCATATCCCTGAACAGGGAGTCAATCCATCTTCTGCGCCTGCGCGTGAACATTGACACGCGGGAGGCGGCCAAACACGGCGAAAAAGTTTTTCCGAGGGGGTTGCATCTGGCAATCCTGCGAGTCAGTTATAAGCGGCAAGCAAACAAGCCCTGGGGCAAGCGCCCTGGGGCTTGAAACATTTAAGGAGGAAAAATGAAAAATCTCACAGTTGAAGAAATAGAAAGAATCATCAAGAAGCACCTGCAGGCTGCGGAGGATGACCTGGAGAAATGCAGGCGCGGAAGCAATCACGGACGAGTTGCGGCGCTGCGGGCTCTGGCGCTGGAGCTGGAGATCGAGGAGGACTGAATGATGGACAAGGTACAGCGAGACTATATCCTGCAAGCAATCAACGCGGAGCAGAACCGGCGGAACGAGTTTTTCAACGTATCGCCGGAGGACCTGGCCGCCGTCGTTGAGACGGTGCAGGCCATGCACTATTTCGGATGGACGCTGAAAAAGGCGGCGGAAATCACGGCGCGGAAATTCTGCGCCGGTGAAAGCTGGCGGCAAGATCATCTTGTCCGGCAGTATCGGCAGAACATAGCTTGACGGTTTTTCGGGCGGCCCGCTGCGGCGGGCCGTCTCATAAAACCGCCAAAAATATTTTTGGCAGGGGGGTTGCATCTGGCGATCCTGCGAGTCAGTTATACACGGGACGTGAAACATCCGCCGGAAAAGATCGGCGGCATAAATAATTCGGCGAGAAAAAATCGGAGGTCAAAAAATGAAATTCGGAAAGCAAAAAATCAAGTGGATCGTTCCGGTCCCGGACAACGTGGAAGACCTGAAAAGCATCTACCGCAAGCTGGCCCTGGAAAATCACCCGGACCGCGGCGGCGACAAGATCAAGATGCAGGAGATCAACGCGGAGTATACGGCGCTGTTCGAGGAGCTGAAGGACGTTCACAAGAGCTCGCGGCCCGACGGCCCGAAAACCTACCGGGCGGAGGCGGCGACAAAAGAAACGCCGGAGGACTTCATCAACATCTGCGCGGAGCTTTTCCGGCTGGACGGCCTGGAGGTGGAGCTTTGCGGGCGCTGGCTATGGATCGGCGGCAACACCCGGCAGCACAAGGAGGCTCTGAAGAAGCTCGGCTGTAAATGGTCGAAAAACAAAGAAAAATGGTCCTGGCACTTCCCCGAAGATGCCGCCTGGCAGTACAAGGGGAAAAAATCATGGAGCATGGACAGAATCCGGGACCGTTTCGGCTCGGAGCGCCTGGGCGCGGACGAGGACCGGCGGAGCAGCGCGGCGGCCCTGGCCGGTTGATTCTGGCGGCAGCGTTTTCACACATCCCCGGCGGAAAAATATTTTCGCCGGGGGTTGCATTTAACGATTCTGCGAGTCAGTTATAGGCGGAAAACAAAAAATCAAATTCGGAGGATAAAAAAATGACGAAAGCAGAAGAACTGAAGATCCTGGAAAAGATCGAAGCCCTGATAAAATCCGCCGGGGAAGATTCCTACATCGGCCCGACCTTTGCCGGGATCGTGGAGATATGCCGGTCCAACATCGAGAACGACTTCGGAGATCACCCGCTGGAAGACCTGGAAGCGGCCCGCAAAAAAGCGGTAGACCTGGCGAAAATCGCTATGGATATCACCGACGAGCGCGACAAGCTGAAGGCCGACTTCGACGAGCTGGCCGGAGCCTACCGGGAGGCGGTCAAGGCCAACGATGCGGCCCGGCCCTTTGTTTCCCTGGCCGTCAATGACGCGAAAGCTGCACTTCGAGACATGCCGGAGCAGGAAAGCGACGAGGAAATCTGCGCAGCGTTTCGGAATCTGAAAAAAGCGGAACGGGCGGCCTGCCTGGGCTATGAGGTGCAGCAAAAAGCCTATTCCAGGCCCTATGTGGAGCTGATGAAAGAGGAGGCGAGCGTCTGAACAGAACATGGGCCGCCGGTCTACCGGCGGCCCTTCCCTTCGGCGGACGAAAATTATTTTTGTGGGGGGTTGCATATTGAGGTTTTGAGTTACCCATAAGATTGAGCCCAGGAACACAACACACAACAACATGGAGGAATGAAAAATGACGAGCGAACAGATCATGGATATCGTGAGAAAGCATCTGGCCGATGCCGAGGCGGAAGTGAAAAAATGCGGGCGCGGTTCCAACTGGGGCCGGGTAAACGCCCTGCGGGACCTGGCGGCGGAGCTGGGCCTGCCTGTGGAAAATTCCGGGTCCCGCCGATAACAGCGGAAACAAAAAAATTCCGGAAGGGGGTTGCATATCGCAAAGCTGAATTACCTGAAGAAGTGAAAGCAAATCGGACAACAAAAATCGAAGGGAGAAAAAACGATGGAACACATCAAGAAGGAATACCTCAACACCAACAAGGACAAGACGTTCCTGAAGTGCGAGCTCTACTATTCCCTGGGCGGCATGAACTACTTCACCTACCGGAACGAGGCTCGCGGATACTATGTCAGCGTTTCGCCGGTCGAGCGTGAGACCAAGGACTACGGCGTGACGATGGAAAGCTACACCGCCTTTTCCGGCTGGAAAAAATGCGTGGTGGAGTGCGCCCGGAAGGGGAAAAAGGCCGAGGCGCAGGCCCTGGCGGCTTACGAGGCCGCAAAGCAGGAAATGCTGGCGCGGTTCTCTGACCTGCTGGAAGGGGCCGCATAAATATCCATATCGCGCAGAAAAATTCTTGACGGTTTTTCAAGCGCCGGACTTGGAGGGGTCCGGCGCTTCATAAAGCTATCAAGTTTGGAGGGAACACAGAAAATGCTTACACGGGAAAAATACGATGCCATGCCGGAGGAATACCGGCGAGAATGCGTGGAAACACTGGAAGCCTGCAAACGCCTGGGAGAATGCGAGCCTGACGAATGGGAGCGGATCGTAAATTTCTACTATGAGCAGTACACGGAGAAACCTGCGGGATGGTTCAGATGGTGGGAGGACTGACAATGCGCAAGACGAAAATCCGTAACCTGGCCGCCGGGATATCGTTCCTGGGCTTCCTGCTGGCGCTGACAGAGCTTCACGGCGGCCCGTGGGCTGGGACATTTCTTGGCGCGGCGCTTTTCATACTGGGCGCTCTGGCGGTCCTGAATATCAACAACAAGGAAGGGAGAACAGCAAAAAATGGAAAACAAGATCAGATTCATCTGCGAGTTTATCGGCGGCCCGCTGGCCGGGACGATGCCGCTTGAACAGGCGGAGGCTATGACGGACCGGCGCAGCGCGGACCTGAGCGAGATCAGGAAGCGCGGCGGCCTGGTACATCGGGAGGAGCTGGACAACAAGCCTGAATTTGACGGCTACTGCGGCCCCATGTGGGACGGCACGAGGGGATCGGATATCGCGGTCCTGCGCTATGAGACCTGGGAGGTCTACGACATGCTTTCCCGCTGAATATCGGCGGGAAATATTTTTGAAGGGGGTTGCATATCGCAATCCTGAGTTACCTATAAGAGCGGACGGGGCCGCCGGTACAGGGCGTCCCCCAAAAAAACAGAAGGGAGAAACATAATGGCAAGACTTACGAAAGAACAGGCTCTGAAGTGGGACGCGCAGCTTTCCGGCGGCTACCGCCTGGACATCCGGCACTACGTCCTTTGGGGAGAGAAAACCGCCTCCCTGAAGATCGAGCTTTCGGAGGACAAAATCCTGGAGGCAAATCTGAGCTACCGGGAGGAGCGCAGCGGCTACCGCTATACCGGGCGGCAGAAGCCCTGCCTGCATCTGTCCATCTGGAACGTGAACCGGGAAACCGGCGCGGGGACTTCTCACGGCCTGGGCGCGTTCATCGACGTGGGGGAAATCCAGGACAAAAAGAACTGGAAGCACCTGTGCGCCCTGTCCGGCGAGTACACCGCCGAAAAGGTCAAGGCGCTGGCGGCGGAACACGCCGGGGAGCTGGGCGCGTCCTCCATCATCGACTGGCTGGAAAAAGCAGGTTGAAGATTTTTCAAGCGCCGGGGATTTTTCCCGGCGCTTCATAAAGTCTTTAACAACAAGGAGGAAACACAATGGAGAACACAAAGCAATACACGATCCGGGACATCGAGGCAATTTCTGAATGGCTGGCAAAGGCGCTGGCCGAGGAAACGCTGACGATCAAGGAACACACGGTTTACCTGGTGGACTTCGGCGGCTACTTCGGATATTCCTGCCTGGTATTCAAAAACGGCCATCATATCCACTACGCCAACGACTACGCCCTGCATCACAAGTACACCAAGTACAACGACGACGGGACGACGGAGACCGTGGAGATCGGCAGGGAGGAACTGCGGCAAAGGTACATCGACGCTCTGAACTTCAAGCTCTGGACGGAGGAGGAGATCACCGGCCCGCTGAAGGACTACGACGAATATCAGGCAAAGAGCCGCTTCCTGCATAGCTACTACGGGATGCGGGAGGACTATGTTTCCATCTTCGGGGACTTCTCCAACGACGAAAAAGTGCAAGCCTACCGCAGCCGGACGGCTGGCATGATTATGAATCCGGTCGCTATGGCCTACTTCGCGCCGGAAAAATCCGCCTTTGTGGAGCATCACAAGGCACTGTGGGAAGCCCTGGAACAGCGGGCGGCGGAGCTTGAACAGGATTACGACTACCTGAAGACGGCGTTCCTGCGGGAAATGTACGATCACGAGTATGGGATCAACTGGCAGGGCGACTGGGACGTGCTTTCCTGCTTTGGGGATATCGAATACCGGGACGAGGACGGTCTGACCGGCTATTTCGATCAGCTGGAGTTCAACGACACGCAGCGCCGCGCCTACATGGACGCAAGGCGGCAGTATTACAACGAGACCCGCGACTGGAATTGAAGCCTTTTCGAGCGGCCCGGCCCTGCGTCGGACCGCTCCATAAAGTCTTTAATTCGGAGAGGAGAAAACGACATGACAAAACAAGAACACATCCGCTTGCTTCGCGCCCTGACAAAAGCAGACAACGCTTTCCACGCTTCGCTGCGAGAATCCGGTTACGACACAAGCTATTCGATTTATGACGGGCAGACCGGCAGCATCTACGACATGTCAAAACCGACGTGGGACCGCTGGCCCCTGGGAGAGCTGACGATCAAGTGGAAACTGAAGAAGGAGAAAGAATAATGACCATCGGCAAGCCGCATTTGTTTATTGAATATTCGGAGAACGAAAAACGAATCAAGATGGGGCCGTATTACACCGCACGCCCGGACGGAATGGATATTGGGAAATGGATGGCCTATGAAGTACAGGACGGCAGCTTTCAATTTCGCAGAGTAACAGTCCCTTGGTATCACACTGTGCAAGCTATCACGTTTTGAGGAGGATGCCTGATGGACCATATCGCAAAGCTGGAAGGCTCCAACGAATTTTTCGCCCGCCGCGCCGCCTACAATGCAAAGGTAAAGCTGCGCCGGGGAGATACGTTCCGGGCGCAGAAGCACCTGAACATAGCGCGGGCCTGCCTCCGCGCTGGAGGCGTGAGCGGCCCCACGGCGGCGAACATAGCGGCCCTCGAAAATTCTTTTTCCGAGGGGGTTGCATAATCGTTTTCAGAGAGTCAGTATATACTGAGCAAGCGCGGAGGATCGCGCTTGCCCTTCCCCCGCTTCCCTGATATAATCGGCCAGGAGGTGATACAATGAGTAATGCGAAAGCAAGCAACGATTATCGTCGTCGCAATTACGATAGAATCCTGTTTCAGTTCCCGAAAGGATCGCGGGAGGCGCTGCGGGAATTTGCAAAATCCGCTGGGTATGAATCCGTAAACGCATGGGTCGCCGCGGTTCTCGGCAGAGAGACCGGGCTTGACCTGGCTCTCCCCGGCGAGTTCGGGCCACGCAAGCAAAAAGAAAAATAATTTTCTGTGTGGTTGCATCTGGCAATCCTGCGAGTCAGTTAAGAACAACAACGATAACCGGCTTGTCCATCACGGACGGGCCGGTTTTGATTTTCAGGAATGAGAACAGACGCGGCGCGAGCCGGAAACGAGAAAGGAGAACACATCATGGGATGGACAAGCTATCACGCAAAACATTATACCCGGCGCGGCGAGATTGACCGCAAGGCCGAGTGCGACGAGGTTTTCACTGAGAACGGCGAAAACGGAAAATGGGAGGTCCTGAAATCCTCCATGCACGGAAGCACCTACTATGCCGCCGTGTGGCGCACCAGGCCCAGCGGCGAAAGCTATGTGTTCGCCGCCGTCTGCCTGACGAGCGTTGACATCAGCGACTACTTCGATTTTAGCTACAAGGACATGGACGAGAGCATGGGACCCGGCAGTTACGATTGTCCGCTTTCCATCCTGGACTTGCTTTCCCCCACCGAAAACGAGTATGCCCTGGCATGGCGCGAGCGGTGCAGATCGAAGGCAAAAAGCAGAAATTCTCTGTCCAATCTCCCCATCGGAACGACCATCGAATTTGAGTTTGCCGGAAAGACCATGCGGGCCACAAAGACCGCCCCAGCTTATCAATTCAAGACGCCCTGGTGGAAGACCGGGCCAAGCAACTATATCAGCAAAAGCCGGATTCCTTCCGAATACCGCATTATCGACTGAAAGGAGAACAGCATGAACATTGAACGCTGGACAAGCGGTTACAAGGTCACGGCAACGGACTGGTACGACGGAGAGAACATCTATTTTGAAGTCGCCTATTACCAGCCGGGGCAAAGCCTTGGAAAGCCGCCGCTGTGGAGCAAGTCATTTCTGTTCCCGCAGAGCGAAGGGCAGAAAATCCATGACTACCTGGACAGCATCGCCGTCAACCTGGCCGCCGTGACAGACGAGCGCCGGATGCTGGCGTGGTATCAGGGCGGAAAGAAAATCGTGGAAAGCGGAAGGAGAATCGCATGATCGACGATAAAAAATACCCCTACCGGATAGACGGCAGGCTTCACGACTACGCCGTGTATTACATCCACGAGGACGGAACAAAAACTTGGGGATATGTGGAAAGCCTGTGCGCTTTCGATCCCGGCGAGACGGTTGAACTGTCTGACGGTCTGTTCTGTGTTATCGACTTTGAGCTTTGAAAGGAGAAAGCGATGTGGCGCTGACCTGGGAATGGAAAGAAAAATGCGGGGAGATCACCCTGGAACAGAAGAACGAGAGCGGGGACTGGCGACAGTTCCCGCTTTCCCTTTACAAAGGAAATGCGTTCCTTATCATGCTGGCAGAGAACGACGAGGACAACACCTATCAGATGTTCGGATTCTTCGCCGACAAGGAACACGCCAAAGCCTGCCTGGGCCTGGCCCGCTCCAAGAGCAAGCATGATACCGGTGGCAATCTCTATGATACGCCGTACATGCGCTTCACGAAAATCCGGCTGAACAAGGCCAAGTATCCCTACACCAAGGAGCTTGTGTCCCTGCTGGCCCAGGCTTTCGACAACATCACCATCGAAATCTATTCGGAGGAGGAAAAACCGGAATGAGCGTCTACACGGAAACGCTGAAGGAACTGGCGCGGTACAGCAAGCGCATCGACGACGCCAAGGCAAACGACACGGATTTCGTCGAGCTCCAAAAGCTGCGGGACCGCATCATCGAGTGGGAACACCACGGTTACTATAACAGCAATAAAAGGAAGCAGCTCTGGAACATCTGCAACGACCTGGTTGACGAGTGCCGGGAAGTCATCCGTCTCAACGAATCTGTCCGGCAGATTGACCGGGAGATCAGGCGCGAGCGCCGAAAGCAAGCTCTGGGCGTTGCCTGAATCTTACGGAGGCAATAAACAAAGCGCAAAATAAAAATCGAACAGGGGTTGCATTTTCAAAATCAGCGTCGCCTCTTAAGGCGCACAGAAAAAAACGAAAGGAGAACACGATATGCAAACAGCTTGTCAATTCTTCCGTATCTACACAGACGAGATTGAGGACGCCGCAAAAGAGTGTGAAGCCGCTATGGAAAAGCTGGGCTTCACGGTGGACGAGATCGACGATATGTACGACTTCGCAAAGCAGAGCTTTGAAGATATCGGCGACCTGAGCGATATCACCAACAGCATCATTTCCTGCCTGTTCCGCCATACGGAAACCTCGATCCATGAGAAGTTCCCGAATCTGCGCGTGGACTACTATGTGGACGGCTGCTGTTCCAGCTTCGACGTGGATGACCTGCCCGATCCCATGACGGAGGAGAAAATCCGCGCCGACTGGGAAAAGGCGCTGGACACCATGAACTACGGCGCTATTTCCAGGACAATCGAATGGGGCTTCTTCCCGGAGGATTTGCGGAAGCTCATGCAGCTTCACCAGGCGGACAAGCACCGGGAGAAGATCGAAGACCTGCTGACCGACTGCAATTTCCATACCTTCTGCGCCTGCCTCAGCGACGGGG